>Ga0315914_1011030_pt1 | contig 10997 bp, 5 predicted proteins | sample MpolenodulesMG_FD_203920 | JGI IMG/M metagenome (GOLD analysis project Ga0315914, IMG submission 203920) | Medicago polymorpha root nodule microbial communities from Los Angeles, California, United States - elongated nodules | ecosystem: Host-associated > Plants > Roots > Nodule | place: USA... | reverse complement strand
AATTATAAAAATAAAATCAAGAAGTTCATGGCATTGGTCAAAAAGAAGTTCATGGCAAATTCTACCGCAAGCAAAAGGAAATGAACAAGTTCAAGTGTTCTGCTTTTGTCAAAAAAAAAAGATATCATGTTTACGCCAAACAAAAACTCAAATAAATGATTTTTTTTTTTGAAAAAGCCAAAATGAAATATATTAAACAATTGAACGTAGAGTTAGGTAATTCAATTATTAATATAAAAATTTATAATAAACAAATTGAACGGAGAGTTAAGTAATTCAATTGGTTTGAGTTAACTATCAAAGTAGTTAGAGATTATAAGTTCAAACCGGATAAATGAGTAAATATTAATTTAAATACTAATATTTATCAAGTTTTTCTAAATAATAAAGAAAAATGAAATATTTATTTTGATTAAAAAAAACAATTTGGTAACAGAAAGTAAAACAACACCGTTTTCTACAGGTTTCAGATCTTTAAATCAATCAAAACTAGATGATTTGTACAATTTCAAATAATGGACATTAGTTTTTAAAAATTGAAATCCATCCAAGTTCTAGGTAAACATTTGAGAGCAATCATATCCATTAATCTTTATTAATATTAAATAAATGACCCTTGTTAAATTGACCTAAGATGGAGAAATATGCCAATTTCCCCATGCTAAACGTTGCTGTTAACTTTTTGTATTGAAAATTTGTTTCAATTAACATTTTAATAAAAGAATGACACTAGCCCTATATCTACGTGCTTTTTCGCTAGATCAGATCAATAAATATTTAGCTTGGTGTGGAGAATGTGCAGAAATTATTTTCCTACTCTAGCAAGATTGCAAAATAGAGGTATAAATTGTTCCCTTAATGGTGCGATGTGCAATCATTCTCACGAGGATAGCTATCACTTATTCTTTCAATGTATCGTGGTTGTCGATGTTTGAAGGGCTGACGGTGTATAGCCAATGAAGCATTGATGCGGACATGGATACCGGACATGACAGATATTGATACGCTGACATCGTTAATAATTTAATAAAATCGCATAATTTAGTGTAATTGTATGTGTCGGTATCGTATCGTGTTGGTGTCGGACACGACACATGTCCGATATTGAGATACGTCTAATCCAAAAAGTGTTCGTGCTTGATAATGTATGGCAGATTATTGAGCTTGCTACTTTAATGTGGAGCATGTGGAAAAGATGCAAACTAAAGTTGTGGCAGCAAGTGTCGGAATCAAGTATAGGCATATCGGAACGAGCAAAGCACTTGTAGGAAGATTAGAGGGACACGAATCGCAAACAACAGTTAGTTGTCACAGGGCAAAGCCGCAACGTGGACGTTATAAATGCAACGTTGATGCTTCTTTTTTAACGTCAGAAAACAAACTGGGAATTGTTATGTGTATTCGTGATGATGAAGGTTGTTATGTGCTCGCTATAACCATGTGGTTCTTGTCCCGTATGCTCAGTTGATGTAGGAGAGGCCTTGGGACTATATCATGCTATCTGATAGATTCACGATTTACAATTAGCAAACGTGGATTTTGAGGTCGACTCAAAAAGAGTTGTTGATTACTTTAGGCGTGGTATTGGTGATTTAACTGAGTTTGAAGCCATTATGGCAAGTAGTATCCAACTCCGTAATTTACATCTAAAAGATTCTCATGTTGAGTTTATTAGAAGATAAGTATGTGAGTGCTTTAGCAGGGGTAACCACATCTTCATCTAGCTTTCGTATTTGCACTAATGCACCGACATGTATCATTGATATGATTGCTCTAGAAACGTTACAAGTTTATTCCTCTAAAAAAGAATTAGTAAATAAACTATGGTTAAATTTTATCAAAAAAATATAATTAATGAACCTAGTAATTAATTTTTTTTTTAAAAAAAATGAGTTCACATTTAAAGAGTCTTTATTTTGGAATTACATGGACCACTTTTAGAAAATTATCTTATAGAGATTAAAAATAGGCTTAAATATGTCTATAGTTCCTATAAATATGACTCGTTTGAATTTTTGTCCATGTATTTACTAATCTTTCCAAAATTTTCCTGCAATTTCTAATCACTTGAGTTTTGTCCCTAATTACATTTGAATGTTTATGTGGCACGTAATTACTGACGTGTCAATGACGTGGCACAACGTGACGGGGACATGACCTTGATGACTCAACGTCTTGTATCTGAAATGACTATTTTACCCTTAATGCATCCATACATGTGAGAAAAGACCAAAACACCCTTGTCTTCTTTTTTCCCCATTCCCTCTTCTTCTTCCCTCACTTTGATCTCTATTTCACTATTTGGGAAAAAATTTAGATTAATGTTTTACTCATAGAAACCACAAGAAGAAAGTATGTTGTTGTTCCTTTCTCTTTGATATCTCTTTGATCTTCTTCCTTTCGATCTATGTTTCCCTCTTACTTCCTTTTCTTGAATACGATTCTTAGATTTTTTGTTTACCGCTCTTTGATCTCCGTCTCACGCACTTGAGGTTGTTAACAAACATGACGTAGCCTTGCCAGAAAGTGAAGCCGAGAAACCTTCATTGTCGCCTCAGATTTCACTTTCCGGTCACCGGAGCATGAATGTGATGTCCAAATCACCTTCGATCGCATATTCCTCGCAATATTTCACAAATCAAAATTAATTGGTTTAATCACATTTGAAATCTTCGCAATTCGAGTCGCATTTTGAAATCAATTCAAACATCAAAATAAGCAAAAAAGAAACACAGATCTCAACAATTTCAAACAAAGAACTCGCCGGTTGTGTTTCTGAGAGCATAAACGGACACGCCTTCGAGGCGTTGGTGGTGAGATTCTGGAACATTTTGCTACAATGGATTTGGATTTCGAATAGTGTTTTCTGTAAATTGTTGACGTTCATTGTGTTTTGTAGTTTTTTTCGATTGTGTGCCAAATTTGTGGTGATGTACAGATCCTGGTCGTCGCTTATGTGTTGGTGGCGGTGGTGGAGAAAGAGAAAAGGACGATAGATTAAAGAAGAAGGTTAAATAAAAGAGGGCATTTTGGTGATTTCTGCTTCCATTAAGGGCAAAAAGGTCAATTCATGTGGTATTTATTGACTCATCGTAGTCTTTTACCGGTTAGCTTATGCCACGTCATTGCCACCTCAATAATCAAATGCCGCATCAGTAATCAAATGGGTTTAGGACCAAATCTCATATAATTAGAAATTGCATGAAAACTTTGGAAGGATTAGTAAGTACAAGAACGAAATTTCAAACGAACACTATTTGCAAAGACTAGACATATTTAAAGTTATCACTTGCTGCTAAAAAAGTTATATCACTTGCTAACTAAATATTAGGTGCATGCATTACCCTAAACAAAGTGTGAGTTGCACGAGAGTTTAGGCCATTGGTCAACATAATATTATTTTCTTAAAAAAAAAATATCAATTTTTTCTTGAAGAAAATAAAAAAAATTGATTTTGTTTTCACAATTTTTTTTTTTTGGTGAAGATTTTGTTTTCAGAATTGAAATCATACAAACATGTCGAAACAAATTTTACACTATTAGAATTAAGCTTATATTAAACTAAAACATTGGAATGTTCAAAGTATTTTGACTAATTTCTTTTCTCCTTCTTCTTAAACTCAATACACACACCAACATATATAAATACTATAAAAATAAAATAATATAAAAATCAATCAAGAAATCAAGGACCAACATGAGATATTCAAATTTATTAAGGGTATAGTTTGAAACAAGTTGCAAGCCATAGACAAATTTGAGATTGGTCATAGAAATCGCAGCCACAACATTATTTTATTTATTTCCATTTTTTTATTATTATCTAAATTTTTTCCCTTTTAAAAACTCCAAAAACTTTATTTTTTTCCTCATTTTACCATTCTAACACAAACATAAACACAACACACATAACACAAAAACAGCAACACTTTTATCTTTGTTACAAAAAGTCAAAAAAGCACCGTACAGTGCTTTTTTTGCTTGCTTATGTTGTCGTTGCAGATCTTGCAGAAGATTCAATTCAACTCTTGTTTTTCTTCATTCAACTTGTTCCTGATTTTGAGGAAGGTATGTGTCAATTTTTCATCTGGGTTTGTAATATTTTTGTTTATTTAGTGTGTTCTTTAATTGGGTTTTTTTGGATATGTAAAAAAATGTTTTTTTTTGTTTGATGCAGGTGTAATAAGGTTTTTCTTCATACCCTTTTGAAGTTTTTGTTCTTGGATTTGATTGGTGGGTTTTGTTAAGCTTGTTGTAGTGATTAGTGTTTCTGGGTCGTTTTGTGAATTGTTGTGGTGAATGAAGTGCTAGAATTGATTTTGAAGGTGAAAAAAGTTTGAATTTGAATTTGAAGTTGTTTTGGTGATTTTGTTTTTTGAAGAAGTGAAAAAGGTTAGAATTTGAAGTTGTTTTGGTGATTGTTGATTTGTTTGGGAGAGGTGAAAAGGGTTTGAATTTGAAGTGATTTTGGTGATTATTGTTGTTTTTGAAGAATTTGATTATCAATGGCTGTTGAGGAATCTAGGCAAGTGATTCCTGAGTTAGAAAGAGAGGAGAATTTAATTGCTGCAGCAAGACATATTGTGATGGCTTTAGGGTCAAAGAACAGTCTTACAAGCGATGAAAAGAAGATTCTGGCTGATCTTGGATCAAAGTTGTCTTCCATGAACATACAAAGTGAGAAGGAGGAAGGAAAGATAGGGAGGGAAAAGGAGGATGATATCGATAAGGAGGACGAAGTGGACGAAGAGGAAGAAGAGGGTGTCAGTGTTATTGAACAACGACTCGGTTTGATTCAGGAGAAAATAATGAAATGGGAGGAAGATCAATCGATGATTTGGGATTTGGGACCTGAAGAAACTTCTGAGTATTTGAATGCAGCTAACGATGTGCGCATATTGATCGAGAAGTTGGAGGGTATGCATTTGAATAAAGAAGATCAAGAGTATAAGTTTTTGCAAAGGGCTTATAGTGTTCTTCAGACGGCTATGACACGGCTTGAAGAAGAGTTTAGCAACCTGCTTATCCAGAATAGGCAACCTTTTGAACCTGAGTATGTCTCGTTTCGATCGAGCGAGGAAGATGCTGTTGATGGGAATTCTTTTGTCTCTTTTGGTGATGATTCATTTGAGGAATCACTTCGAAGAGATAGTGTTAGTCGAGCCACTGAGGAGCATGTCATTGATTTAGTTCATCCAGCTGTGATTCCCGATCTCAGGTGTATTGCAAACTTGCTTTTCGCTTCAAATTATGCTCAAGAATGTTCACAAGCTTATACCATTGTTAGAAGGGATGCCTTAGATGAGTGTTTGTTCATTCTTGAAATGGAAAGGCTAAGTATTGAAGATGTCTTGAAAATGGAATGGGGTACTTTGGTTTCAAAGATCAAAAGATGGATTTGGGCTTTGAAAATCTTTGTTAGGGTTTATCTTGCAAGTGAAAGGTGGCTTAGTGACCAAATTTTCGGAGAAGGCGAGCCTGTTAGTCAAGCTTGTTTTGTCGATGCATCCAAAGCTTCAATTTTGCAGCTTCTGAATTTTGGTGAAGCTATGTCTATTGGTCCTCACCAACCCGAGAAATTGATTCGAATTCTTGACATGTATGAAGTTCTTGCCGACCTTATGCCTGACATCAATGCTTTGTATTCGGACGAGGTTGGTTCCTCGGTTCACTTTGAATGCCATGAGGTTCTGAACAGATTGGGAGATTGTGTGAAGAAAACATTTCTTGAATTCAAAAATGCTGTTGATTTGAATCCTTCAACAACGCCTTTAGTTGGTGGAGGGATACATCCATTGGCGAGATATGTTATGAATTATCTTCGGACTCTTACCGATTACAGTGAAGCCCTGAATCATCTTCTGAAAGATCAAGAAGAAGAGGATTCCATTTCATCATCACCTGACACGAGTCCGGGTACCGAAGATGATAACAGAAGCCAAGCATCTCCTGGTAGATTTCCCTCAATGGCGCGGCAATTCCTATCATTTGCTTCAGTCTTGGAGAACAATCTCGAGGAGAAATCAAAGTTATACAAAGAGACTTCATTGCAGCACTTGTTCTTAATGAACAACCTACATTACATGGCTGAAAAGGTTAAAGGGTCTGAACTTAGGATCATATTCGGAGACGAATGGATCCGAAAACACAACTGGAAGTTTCAGCAGCACGCGATGAAATACGAGAGAGCTAGTTGGAGTTCCATTCTCAACTTTCTTAAGGATGAAGGAATTCACGCTCCCGGTTCAAATTCTGTCTCAAAAACTCTTCTAAAAGAGAAGTTACGAAGCTTCTACCTCGGCTTCGAGGATATTTACAGGATTCAAACGGCTTGGTCGATTCCAGATGTTCAGCTTCGCGAAGATTTGCGAATTTCTATATCGGTTAAAGTGATTCAAGCTTATAGGACATTTGTTGGAAGGAATAGTAGTCATGTGAGTGATAAACATATTAGATACACTGCTGATGATTTAGAAAATTATCTTTTGGATTTCTTTGAAGGTTCTCAAAAGTTGTTGCAAAATCCTATTAGGAGATGATAATAGCAGATAAGTAAGAATAATCCATTTTTATCTAACAATGGCTTGTATTTTGGTCAAAAACCTTCTTGTTTCACTTAGTGTGCATTATATGTATGTAATGATTGGAAGAGTATCAGAGTTATACTTCCTTTTTTGCAATGTATTCTTTAGATTATTTTAATCTGAATCAAAATAGAAGTAATGTGATTATCTATTGCTTTTTTCTTTGCAATGTTTGTGTACAAAGGCATGCAAAAAAGTGTAAAATAAATGTAGATAATTATATGCCTCAAGGCCTACTTGGATTTATTTCTTTATTTGAGTTAATATACTGACAAAAACACTTGTAAGACTGTGTAGAGCTTTTGGAAACAACTTATGGCATGTCAAAAAGTTGTTTTCAGCCTATTTTCATAAACTCTAGGATTGACATATTGAGTTTATCTACTAGCATAAAAATCTCCGTGTATGTTTGGGAGACTTTATGGAAACAACTTGTGACATGTCAGTAAGTTTTTTTCAACTTATTTTCACAAGTTCTCCTGGTGACAAATTTTAACCACGGACACTTGGTGACAGATTTTGTCCGTAGATTAAAGTCAATTTATGTTGTGTTGTAGAAATTGCTCGCTCCCAATTAACCCACTTGGGTTGGCCTAGTGGTAATTGACTTGGGACCTGGGAGTGTGCTTCTCCTCGAGGTCTCAGGTTCAATTCTTTCTGATGCTAATTTAAGTGAGTTAATTTAGCTTATTCAAAAAAAATTATGTTGTGTTGCAAATTTTAAGGCTCTTAATTTTCAAGTTTTGTGCCACGAGTCTTGTTGCACAGGTGAAAAAAAAAAGGTTCTATATTAATGTTCTTGTAATTCCTATACCTGAGGAGGGATTTAACTTGCTCAGGACTTCAAGTTTAAACTATAGACCGTACAGTATTTTGGAGTTATTTGACCATAAACTAAGTCAAATAACTGGACTTCATAAATGGTCCTCAAAGAAATAAATTTTATAGTCAAAATCTAGAAATACTATGAAATTAATTTTGTTAAGGCTAGAAGATATTTTTACTTTGACCTGATGAAATTGTCTGGAAACAAAAATTTTGAAGTCAACTTGAGATTTTCATGTCAGAGGCATTCACCAAACGACCTACAAAATTCAATGAATTGGGCCTGTTTAAAATACTCCCTTATTGAAAGAAAAAAAGTGGCATTTAATATTTTTAAGCATTTTTTTTTTATGACCAGATTTTTAAGCAAAAATGTTAAAGAATTTGGAAATACTATCTTGAAAAGCTGTGAAATTAAACTTTTTAAAAGTTTAAACATTTTGCTTTTTATACAAAACTACTATTTCATCCGTCTCAAATTAAAAGTCACATCTGAGTTGTGCACATTTATTATGAAAATGATTAGTTTGATTGATTTCAACTACTAGTTTATAAATTATTTGCTATACAATTATCCCGTTATTTTTTTGCCAAACAAAAGTCTTAATATGAAAGGAGAACCTTGGTGTAACAGTAAAGTTGTTGTCACGTGACTGATAGGTCACAGATTCAAGTCTTGAAAACAATCTCTTATGTAAATAAAAGATAAAACTGCATACAATACATCACAATAGTAAAGCTTTTTCTCGGACCCTACGAATGCGAGAGTTTTAATCCACCTTAATACAAGACAAGTTGAGGAACAACCGCATAAGTGTAACTCTGTCAAATGAAAGAGACACTTCCTTGAGCAACTTGAAAACTTTGGAAGGTCATGGGAGGAGTACATGTCCAATTTCACCGGCATAGGTGGTGAATAAATTTAATGGGTTATTGAATATGGACCCAACTACTATTTTTTGTCAAGCTATGTGAATTATTATGTACAGATAAGAAGACCCTTTGTCCCTACCATAACTACCAAAAAGGTGGATATTAATTGATTGGTACGGGTCGTGCACAAAGAGATTGCCTCAATTAGCAACTATTCTCTCTTTTTTCTCTAGAAAATGTTGAATGAAAAAAGGTGTTTTTGAATGAAAGTTAACAAATGTAAAATGTTTAAGGTCTTAATTGGTTGGCTTTAAATTAATTGGACCATTTTGACATGTTACGTCAAAGAGGGTTGAAGATAGATGGTTGGATATTCCCTTTGCTGATTGTCTAGCTGTGATTTGAGTTTAAATTATTAATTTCTTTGTTAATAGTAGTCTATACTATATACATAAATGTATATTGGTTTGAGGTTTGTGGTTAGCCTAACATGGAGTACATAAGGTGTTAGTTTATTGGTTAAAATATGACTTTTTATTTTAAGAAGAAGAAAAAATACACTTTGTATCTTAAAAGAATAGAGTTTAGTTTGCGAATGCATTACACCAACATGGAAACTGGTACATTAAACTTGCGGTTTTCTGTAACCATGTCAATCAAGATTTTAGAATTACTTTCAACAATGAGTTGTGGAATGCTCTCTCGCTAAGCTATCTCCAAACCAAGATACATGCTCCATATTTCAGCATGAAGTGATCACACACTTTAATCTTCCGAATGTAACCTTTTAAACATCTCCCTTCATAGTTGCGGAAGAGGCCACCACATCCTGAATATTCTCCACTTCCTTTGCAAGTACCATCACTATTGAGTTTAATCCAATCGTTAGGGGGTTTCTTCCAACCGATGTAGATAGTCTCCTTCATTTGAATATCGCGGTGAGACGGTTGGTTCGAACACAAAGTCTATCTTTCGAGTACAATCAAAAATCTCAATATCGTGCTTATTGATGTTATTGAAAAATTTCATTCTTACAATCAAAAGTAAAGAAATCGATTATAAAATTAGATGAAATCAAACGGAGCCATTCATGAATAGCCTTTTAGACTTTCCTAATCTTAGCTCTTGTTTATAAAATAGTTTACATGTTACTATCCATATATGTCAATTGCCAAATTAGCAATGTATCATTTGTATGCTAAGGGGTCATAAATGTTGTAGAATTCTGCTCTTTACCCAAATGGTTATGCTCATTCCCAAAGTAAATGTCTGAATTGCCCCTGCGTAAGTTAACATGCGCTACGTGAGTTAACTCACGCTGGGTACTATTTTCGTTCAAAACCCAGCAGGCAACCACAAAGCTCCATTTTTTCTTTTCTTCCACCTCCAAAAACCCAAAAAGTGCGAATTTTTGGGTCAAAATCTTCGTTCCAAATCATTGCAAATCGTCAGGAAGCAAGTTTCTATGTTCATCAAGCATCAAAGAACATGTAATGTACCGTCAAAACTCATCCTTTTTTCCTGGTTTTTCTGCAACTTACGTCATTTTTTTTCCAGTAGGTGATAGGGTTGAGCGTGAGTTAACTCACGCTAGTTGTAAGTGTTGCGTGAGTTAACTCACGCAGAAGGTTAACACTAGCGTGGGTTAACTCGCGCTACTGTGATGCCCAAATTTTGAAATTTTGCGCCACTTTTTTTACTTGCTTTGCTTGCGGCACAAGTTATTTATTTATTTTTTTTGGTTTTTTTTTATTGAGTGGCATGGTTGAAAATGTGGCGGAGGATGGCGTTGAGCCGAAACCGGGCAAAAACAAAGCTTCCGGCAAAGCTTCTGGCGTAGGTTCCGACGAAGGCAAACCAACCAATGATGTGAAGGTTAAAGTGAAAATTCTTTTTCAAGTTGAAGCTCACATTGTGAACAACCAAGCAAAACTGGTACCTACCGGTAACTTTGAAGAAAATCGTAGACCAGTACCTATCGGTGTTCGTGTTATTGAAGCAAACACCGGGTCATTTTTTACAACAATTGAAAGATGGAAAGATCGAGAAGAATTACTTGGTTGGGTTCGTCGACAAGTGGCTAGGGCCGGATTTACTATTTCTATAAATAAATCTAGTACAATAACGCCATACATGACGATGCAATGTGAGAAGAGTGGTGAATACAAGCCACCTAAGATGAGGAAGAAACTGAAGCTTGAAGGCACGGGCACAAGGAAATGTAATTGTCCGTTTAGGTTGAAATGCTTCTTTGATAAAAAAAAACTCAAGATTGGTGGATTGCAATGCTATGTGGAATTCACAACCATGATTTGGCGGGCCACCTTCTTGCGGGTCGACTAAAAGTGGAGGAGAAGAAAAGAGTTATGGACATGACAAAGAGCTTGGCAAAGCCTAGGAATATTCTCACGGATTTGAAGGAAAAAAACAAAGAAAGTTTGACACTCATCAAGCAAGTGTATAATGCGCGAACTAGATGGCGCAATGGGCAAAGAGAGGACAAGACGGAGTTGCAATACTTGATTACAAAGTTGGAGAAGCATCAATATGTCTATTTCACAAGAGCAAATAGCGAGGAAACCACTGTTGAAGATTTATTCTTTGCTCATCCGGATTCAATTGATATGTTTAACACTTTTCCCACCGTTTTGGTTATGGACTCCACCTACAAAACCAATACCTACCGAATGCCTTTATTTGAGATTGTTGGTGTCA
>Ga0315914_1011027_pt1 | contig 10998 bp, 6 predicted proteins | sample MpolenodulesMG_FD_203920 | JGI IMG/M metagenome (GOLD analysis project Ga0315914, IMG submission 203920) | Medicago polymorpha root nodule microbial communities from Los Angeles, California, United States - elongated nodules | ecosystem: Host-associated > Plants > Roots > Nodule | place: USA... | reverse complement strand
CCGATGCCAGGAGCAAATGCTTAAATGGGAAAGTGAAGAATTTAAAAATTATTGTGAAGAAAAACATGGGGAAGGTATAATAACTAAACATAATACCACTATATATGATTAATCATTATTGTATAAAATTTGTCACTTAGAGACTATATTCATTAACAATATGAAGAAGAAAGTCTACAAAATCAGGATCCGAATGTGCTAAGTGTGAAAAAGTGCCTCCGGTATGTACATACAGAAGGTTCAAAATGTGTAAATTTAAAATGCACTAACGGTATTTATATACCGGAGGTATTATAAAGGTTATTTTTGTATTTTTAGGGGGCCTAAAGAGATATTGGGGGGGCCTAAAAAGCAATACTCAAAATTCACAAGATTAAAAAGGCCACATTCATGCAAGCCCACAAATAAAAAAATCAAAAGGTCGCAAAGCCCCAAAATTTCTATAAACATTTTTTTTTAAAAAAATAACTTTTTTTTAGTGGAAAAAAACTTTTTTTTTACCGAAAAAACTTTTTTTTTACCTTTATAGTAGGACTTTTTTAGGCCCACAAATAAATAGATTTTAGAGTGGGCTTGGCCCCAAATATTTTGGAGGATTGCTTTTTAGGCCCCCTCAATATCTCTTTAGACCCGCTAAAGTTACAAAAAAGTCCTTAATAACACATCCGGTACTTAACTACCGTATGTGCATTTTTTAAACTTAGCTTGGTTTCACCTTCGGTACCTAAGTACCGAACATATATATATATATAGTACGAGTACACGACATCTGTTCTTGTTTTCTTCAAAAACCAACCCTTTTCTCTCCAAGCCATTTCTTCACCCAAGTTTTGATCCCCAAACAAACATTCATTTAAGCTTTTGATGATGTTTTACGACAGCAACATGTCTTACAACAACAACACTTCTTGCTACCCAGAAATTTAGCAAGTATTTTGATGATGTTTTACAACAACATCATGTCTTTATATTGCTCGCATTCATTATGAGCATCTAGTACAAAAAAAGGGATTATATGCACACAAAAGAGTCATATGCCCAATAGCCATGTCAAGGAACTAAGAAAAAGGAAATTAAAGAAGGTGAAAATTGCAAAGAATTGACGCTAAACTACATGACTTCAAAATAAATCCTCTTTTCTTTGGGAAGTTCAGCCAAATGAAGTAATAATGGTTGGGGATAGCCTTAAAGATGATGTAAGTGGTTTGTTTCCGGCTAATTTGGCTGAACATTCATGATTTATATGGAAGCAATGTTTGTTCAGCTTTGGGTATAAATACACAATCCACAAAAACAATTGTAAAACCAAAGGAAGAAATGCAGAAAGGTATATATTTTCACAACAAAATCCAGAAAAGACATAAAAGTAATAAGGTATTTCAAAATTTTCATATAAAGTTTGAAGATGAGAACTGATGGAAAGACACCATAAAATGAGAGAGAATGATTGGGTGATATATGTCTGTAATGTAAACAAAGAAGAAGAAAGAGTGAAGTTTGGTTTTGTGTGTTCCTGCGATTTGTGAAGTTGTTGATGGTGAAGAATCTAAGTAGCAGACATGGTGAGAAAGTGTTGTTCCTTTTTTGTGTGTGAAAGAAATGGGTTTGCAGTGAAACACAATTTAATATATTTTTTGTTCAATTAACCTTCTGGTAGTTACATACCGGAGGAACAAAATAGAGATTTTTATATAATTGAACGTCCCGTAGTTAACTCCTGGATGTGTTATTAAGGGCAGTTTGGTAATTTTAGGGGGCTCAAAGAGATATTGGGGGGGTCTAAAAAGCAATCCCCAATATTTTGTTCAATTAGGGGGTTTTAATTTAGTGGGCTTGGTGAGAGCTTTTTTAAGTGGGCTTTGAAATTTGGGGCTCTATTGTCACCTCTACATGAAAGGTTATAAAATAGTGGAAATTTATTAAATAAAAAAAAGAATGAAGTCTTATGACTGATAAGGTTTTTTTATGTAATTTTTTTACAAAGTGTGTTAAAGTGACTAACACAATACTTTAATATAGTTAAGAGAGATTCCATAATTATTCTAATGTTATGAAGGGTTTTTTTTTAATACAATTTTGTAAGGGCTAAGAGCGAGCTATTTTGTTGGTGTAAGGAGAAGACTTACTCTATAAATTATAAAATGATAAATGATTTGTTACATGCAAAGAGGGGATACATGGCTGGAATTATCAAGTTTGTTCATGTTTTGATTATTCTTCTTTCTCTTTTTCATGTTGCAAAGAATGACGACGGTAAGTTACTTTTATTATTTACAATTCTCCTTATTCGTAGACAATATTCATCCAATGTTAGTTGATTTTTTTTTCTTCTTTTCATCAGGTTCTTTCTGTTTTAAGGATTCTGATTGTCCAGACAAGATGTGTCCGTCTCCTTTAAAACAAATGTGTTATTTTCTCGAGTGTAAATGTGGTGTGGATACGGTTGTTTAGATTATGTGCCTACTTGATTATGTATTTTTTTTTTGTTACATCATGATTATGTATTTAGTGTAACACCCCAAATTCTGACATTAATGTATTAAATAATAAGAATACATTTAAATAAAAGGATGTTACAAAACTCATCATCTGTCATTTAATAAAGCAATAATAATTCATACTTCAACAACGAAAAATAATTCAACTTGTCATTTTAATAAAATATTCATGTCTAGCCTAGCTCGTATCCATATTAGAATTTCAACTATAGATGCATGATAGGATAAAGTTCAATATTAACTTATCATATCTATATGACAAATCATTCGGGAGAATCCAAATTTAATTTTTAACAAGAACAATTGTTAATCAGAATTTACTTACCTTTCAATCGAAATACAAATTACTAGAGTTCTTCTCCCTTAGGAAGGGAAGGGACACAAAAAGAAAATCTAAAAAATATAATGAATCCAACTTTTCCGAGGAAAAAAAATGACAAATAAACCTATTCCCTCATCATAAATACTATCATAAATGTTATTTTTCTTGGCTACTTTGTCGTAGCTTGTGGATTGTCTCATTTTAATGTTTGGATACTTTAGTTTCCTTTAGTACACTTTGTGCTAAAGGAGCTTGTGTTAGTTTTTTAATATAATTTGTTTAGTTTTTTAAAAAAACTTTAGTAACCAATAATTTTAATTATTTTTAATAATAAAGAATTTTTTCTTAAAGTTTAATCGAAATGTAATATTTTCTCTTCCTTTCGAAATTTTTATTTGCAACTTCTTTATCCGGAATCGAGAATGCATGATTCATTAATTAATAGATTAAGTTCATCAAGTTTATAAGACAAACCTCTTCGGGAGTAGTTTTTTTTCTGTTTCTTTTTATGTGCCTTAAGACAACAGACTCATAACTTTGTATTCTTTTTGGATGGTTCTCCTTAGCACACCTTATGCGAGTTGAGCCACTTTTATTGAGTTATACATCATTTTGGCTTCTTCAAAAAAATAAAAAGACAAACCTCTTTGTAAGGGGAGTACTAGATGTAACAATTTTTCAATTGTAAACTTATATAGGAATAATTGTGTGTTTTCATCTTTCCCTTTTATAACCTGCTCCCAAGTCTCTCTTGGTTAGAGGATTATGTCCTCAACCTTTAAGTCCTGGATTCAAGTTTGGGTAACTTAAAAAGTAAAAAAAAAAAAAAAATCTTTCCCTTTTATCTTTACTTGGAATGTTCTGCACTTTTCTTAAAATGTATTTAATTAAACGTTTTAAATGAAAAGAAAGAAAGACTTTTGATAAATAACTTAACGAAAACTTTAAAAAGTAAAATAATAAATCTAGCTCATATCCGGATAAGAATTTCAACTGTAGATGTAAGATAGGACAAGGTTTAAGATTAGCTTTATCATACCCATAATTTTTAACAAATCTAATTCATATCCTTCCAAAAAAAAAAAATATAGCTCATACTGATTTTATTTAAAATTAAATATTGATAATTCTATATTTTAAATTAAAATTTATAAGTGTAAATGAGTAAATTATTTTCTTATCTTATCCTAATGTAAGATTATCCAGATAAGAATGTTAACTATAGATGTAAAATAGAATAAGGTTCAAGATTAGCTTATCATAATCCACATTCATTTTTTTTGTTTTGAGCAGAAGCAAACTTAATGCATTTCATTCATAAACAAAGAGTACATAGTGGATGGTACATCATAGAAAATATGGGGGCTAGTGTGAGATAAAGATGTTCTAGCAATACTATGAGAAACTTTATTAGCTTGCCTCCTAATGAATGACACTGCAAAGTCGGAATTACTAGCCAGAGACTTCGACCACAGGATACAAGGTCACCAAATTCATTGGTAGGAACAATTGGTGAAGCGAGGGCTTCAACTAAGGTCTTACAATCTGTTTCAAACAAGACATTATTCCATCCGTTTGATATTGCCACATTAATAGATTCTAATAAAGCAATAGTTTTAGCTTTTAGAACATTGGCAGATGATAGTAAGTAGCCATATTTACCATATAAAAGCTGCCCGAAAAAGTCTCTAAAGCACATACCATATCCCATCATTGTATTGTTGTTGAACAAAGCTGCGTCTACGTTGCATTTTATCCTACCCATCAGTGGTTTCACCCAAGAAGTGGACTGCTCTGTATTGAACCTCTGGAATTTTGCGCATTCCATACAACTCCACTCTTGTAGTGTGTCTTTTGCTCGAGAAAGGATGAAGGTGGACGAAGTATCCATGGTTTCCCAAAGCTTTGTGTTGCGGCTCTTCCATAAACTCCAAAGGAGCATCGCAGCTAGATGTTGTTGTTGGGAGGATAACCTATCAAGCAAATCAAACAGCAACGTAGTAAAATCATTCGCCGCAAGGAGAAGCTCATGAATCAGATTTCCTATGCCCATTTTGCAGCTTTAAAACAAACTGTATGCATGTGTGTTTCTGCTAGTCACATGAGACACATGATTCAACACAAGGGATGCCTTTATTAAAAAGATTGATACGGGTAGGTAGACATTGATGAGCAAGGCACCAAAGAAATGAGCGGACTCGAGGCGGTACTTTGAGATTCCATAAAACTGTCCAGTTGAGATGTCTTTGCGGCTGTGTATATGGGAGCAGCAGGTCTGCACACATACGATATGCAAACTTAACAGTGTATGAGACATCAATCGCAGTATTCCAAATACAAATATCTTCTCTCCCATGGCAGTAAAGGGGCATGGCAAGAATAGCTGCAACATCTGACGGATTGAAAATGGAATGAACAAGCGACTAATTCCAAGAGGTGGAACCTGGATTCATTAGATAATTCACCGTGAGGTCCTCAAAATAAAGTGGCGGAGGGGTGGAAGGCTTGAGTGAGGGGAGGCTGCGGATCCAAGGCATATTCCACACATTAACTTTCGAACCATCACCAATCTTCCATCTATGCCCCAAAGTAAGTAAAGGTTGGGTACTCCAAAGACTCCTCCAAGTGTAGCTTGGATTATAGCCTAAAGAGGCATCCAAGAAATCCCTAAGGGGAAAATATTTGGCTTTGAGGACACGAGTAAGTAAGGAGCTTGAGTTGGTCAAGAGTTTCCAAATTTGTTTACCAAGCATAGAGAGATTAAAAGTTTCCATGTTACAAAAGCCTAAACCACCAAGACTTTTGTGAAGAGTAAGCTTGTCCCAACGCATCCAATTAATACCACGACGACCATTCTTCTTAAAGCCCCAATAAAATGAGTTCATCATCCTTTCGATTTCCTCGCATAAGGAAGTGGGAATCAAGAAGGCGCCCATACAATAAGAGGGAATAGCTTGTGCAACATATTTGATTAGAACTTCCTTGCCGGCACAGGAAAGGGAATGAGCACTCCAAGAATGACATTTTTTCCAAATACGGTCCTTGAGATAAGAGAAAATTGCCTTCTTATTACGTCATACCATGGATGGAAGTCCCAAATATTTACCACTTCCAATGTTACCAAAGACACCAAGAGAGTTTGAAATAGTAGTGATATCATCAGGAAAGGTGTTGGCATTGAATGCAATAACAGATTTTCCATAATTAATTGCTTGACCAAAAACACTTTCATAATGAGAGAGGATATCTTTGAGGCTCTGAGCTTCAGCAGTTGTAGCTTTAGAGAAGAGGAAACTGTCATCTGCAAATAACAAATGGCTGACAGACAGCGTTGAACGGCATATGCAATTTCCGTGAATTTTACCTCGCAATTCATGATTTTTTAAAATTGTTGATAAGCCTTCTGCACATATAATATAGAGGTAAGGAGAGAGAGGGCAGCCTTGTCGAAGGCCTCGTTCAGGTGTAATAGGGCCTATATGTTCGCCGTTAAAAATGACATGATATTCAACGGTTGTAATACACATCATCATCCAAGAAATCCATCGAGAGCAAAAACCCATCTTACAAAGTATGGCTTGAAGGTATGACCAGCTGACACTATCAAATGCTTTGGATATATCAAGTTTCAAAGCCACCTCACCAACTTTACCTTTTGATTTGCAGCGCATATTATGGAGAATTTCAAATGTCGTTAAGGCGTTGTCCATGATGGAGCGAGAGTGAACAAATGCTGCCTGCTCATGCGGAATCCACTTGTTTATTAAAGGTCGAAGTCGATTGGCGAGAACCTTCGAGATAATCTTGTACAACACGTTGCAAAGAGATATGGGTCGGAGGTCCTTCATAGATTCCAGATTGTCACCTTTAGGAGCTAATATCCATATTCTATTGACAAATTAAACTTTGGGACATGAAATGATATATTATCCTGAATTTTTTTTTAATAAGTTAGACTTTTTTTTTTAAAGAAATAAGTTAAGACCTTGTCATCTTTACTTATACATGAAGAAAATATCAAGTTTTTGTGTAGCAATTTTCTTCTAATTTTATTTCTCATTTAAGCTCTTTGTTTATTTATCATTCTATACAAAATCAAATAATTTAATTCTAATTTCAAAGTTTGAATCAAAACAAATTTATCTATAAAAAAAATGAACCTAACATAACCGAGGAAAAAAAGATATATCACACTAGAAACAAATCAACTTGACTTTGGTTAATAATAATTTTAATTGTTTTTGATAATAAACAATTTTTTTCTTAAGATTTAATCAAAATGTAATATTATCTATTCCTTTCAAAATGTTCATTTACATTTCTTTAGGGGGGGAGTCAAGAGACAATAATATATGATTCCATTAATTAACGGTAGATTAAGTTCATCACCATACGTAGAAATCATTCGATTGAGAACTAGTATCATTTCATTTAGAAAAATTTCTCACGGTTATAACATTATGGAGCTTAATGTTTCATTATTGCCTTTGGTATTCCCTTTACATGCATAATAATATCACGTCGGTTGGGAATTAATGAGTTTAGCAATTTAATTGAAGAAGAGTATTTGATTCCTAATGACTCATGGTCGGCAATGATATTCACGGTACTATTTATTTCTTTGAGGAGTACGTTGCAACTTTTATTGGCTAAATTAGTCCTTCCTTGTAGGCTAAATATACACCATGTCAAATATGAGATGGTCTCTGATCCCATAACAGCCTCACGAGAATCTTTTTAGTCCTTTACTTTTTATTTTTATTTTATTTAGCCTCTATAAACACCTTTAGACTTAAAAGTCATCCGTTTTAAAATGAACGTCATTTAAAAGTTTTATATACCGATTAAGAAATTTAATAGTGAGGTTAAAATATATCAAAATTTTACTAAATTAGCCTAATTTATTTTTGGTAATGTTTTAAAAGTAATGTACACTCAATCAATTAGAAGGTACAATTGAAAGTAAAATAAATTTTATATTAACAATGTAAATGACATTTATTTTAAAATAAATTTTTATTGTTAAAGCGACATTAATTTTGAAACGTGGACTTGTGTACCTTGCCAAATCAACATGGTCATAGCATAGAAATGCAATCCACTTGATAAGTGGGTTGGTTTGATTTAGTAGTTATTTGGTCATTGCATGTTAACACTCTCTCCGTTTCAAAATACATGTCTAATTTTTGCAATGTGCACTATTCACTTGACTTACTTTGATCATACTTTTTAACTAATGTATAAATACAAATATTAGCATGTAAGATGTTGTTTGATTTGTCTCGACAAATATTTTCAAAATATTAAATTTTTATAATTTTTTTACTTTAGATAATTAAAGATATTAACGGTCAAAATTGTGCATTGGCATATGTGAAGTGGTTGACTTGGACATGTATTTTGAAACGAATGGAGTAGTAGTCGTTATTGTGATTACATTGGCACAAAGGTAGATAAACGATGACTCGTAAAATGTGAGTCTGAACTCTTTTAAGCTTGAATGGTTGTTTCAATCCCCGTGAGCTTAACTCAATTGATAGGAGTATTGCATATTATATGTAGGGGTTGGGGTTCGAACCCCGGACACTCCACTTCTCCACAATTAAACTGTGTGAACTCTAACCACTAGGCTACTGGACCCAAAAAAAATGAATGGTTGTTTCATAATTAAGGTAGTTAATGTTGGTTTAGTCAATAATAAAATTAGTTTAAAATTTAGCGATGGAGCTTCTGGATCGCGACACGATTGGAAGCAATCACGACACGATTGGTGTAGCTAATTTTATGGTTTTCATTCGTAAAAAATCGCGACACGATTGAATTAGATTGCGATAAAATTTTGCTAGCTAGCAACATCAATATTGTGTACGAACTGTGGATCACGATGCTATTTGGGCAAAGTCGCGGTGCGATTTCTTCGGAATCTGGACATTATGTAAGCTTTCATTCATTATTTTTGGGACAATCTTGAAAAACCAAAGGAGAAAACTTATTGGCTAATGATTCAATGTCTTTGGATTATATTCTTGGGTTGAGAAACACTTCACAAACAACTTGAATAGTAAGATCCCATTAGAGAAAGGATAAAAAATGTTTTCTTTCATTTTCTTAATAATCATTGTTGGTTTGAGTGACTTATGGATAGAAATTAGATCTAATTTCTTGTAATTTCTTTGTATCACTCGATTTGAGAGTTGCTCTCTTCCCAAATGTAGGACAAATGGGTTGATCTGTGTAAAAAAAAATTGGTGTGTTGTTTTCTCTTCTCTATTATCTTTGTTGCTTTGAATAAGCTTGTAGTTTTACTTCATACTTATATTTTGGTATTTTGTTGCTTAAAGCTACTTTGATTTGGTTGTTATTTTCTTTTGTTTCACACATTTAAAGTTTATTGATGTGGTTTTAAGTTCGAATTCACAACGGTTTTTGTTTGCAAGATTTAGTTGTGATGATTTATGGTGTCGCATCAGGAGGAGACGAATGTGTGTGAAGTTGGGAAGTATCGTGATACATTCCCAACTCTATTTTCCACCATTGTTGTCCAATGGAGACTGACGCAAGGAATTGCATCACCCCGAAGCACCTTGAAAAATAATCAGTTTTCTCTTTTGGTTTTCACTTAGGTTATTATCTTTTACTTTAATATTATTGTAATGAATACGTATGTAAGCTCACTGTGTCTATTTTATACCTTGCTCACTAAGAGCTAAAACCCTTTAATTTATGTTGGATATTGTAAAATTTGATTATGACTTGGTTATGTTTAATGTGATACTCACTGAGTCAACGTGTATTTAAAATTTAAAGGAGAGACAATTTTAAAAAACAGTAAGGACTTAAACACTTGCAGATTTTTTTTTGTAGGGAAGAGAACTTGTAACTTTTTTTTTTTGTGTGGATTATATAATTCTTTTGGCCATGACATAAAGTAGAGACCGATTTATGGACCAATTTTAAAGACTAAGTTAGCGAGCGAATTTATTATAACTTCATAAAATTGGTGACTAAATTAGGCTATAAACATGAATTTACACCGATCACTAAAATTTGGTCTCCAAATTGATCAATACACATTAGCGTTTAGTAGATTATCAACTATGTTAAAGTGATCGTTGAATTGGTCCTTGAACGATTTAGTGACAGCCAGAACGATATTTTGGTCTCGAAAAGAAATTTATCAAGTAGTTGCACAAAACATGGTCACATGTTTCTATCAAGCATCTCTCAAAAAAAAAAAAGTTTCTATCAAGGAAATGTAGCTGGGTTTTAGAGAAATGCCTCATTTGGTAGGTAACTTTGTATCCAATTCGCAGTCGGCTTTTATTAGAGGTCGCCAAATTCTTGATGGCATTCTGGTGGCTAATGAGATTGTTGATGAAGCGCGTAAGTCTCAGAAGGACTTGGTTCTCTTCAAGGTGGACTTCGAAAAGGCGTATGACACGGTTGATTGGGGTTACCTAGATGAAGTGATGTACAAAATGGGTTTCCCGACTCTCTGGCGTAAATGGATTCGAGAGTGTGTTGGTACAGCTACGGCCTCAGTTCTGGTAAATGGATCACCTACAGATGAGTTCCCATTGGGGAGGGGTTTGAGGCAAGGCGACCCTTTATCGCCTTTCTTGTTTCTAGTGGCGGCCGAGGGATTCAATGTCTTGATGGAGTCTTTGACACGGAACAACCTTTTCGCGGGTTATAAGGTGGGTAATAATGCTTTGTCGACTGTGTCCCACCTCCAATTTGCGGATGATACTCTAATTTTAGGCGGAAAATCTTGGGCTAATATTCGGGCTATGCGGGCTGTTCTTCTCTTATTTCAATCCTTATCCGGCTTGAAGGTTAATTTTACAAAGAGCTATCTGGTTGGGGTGAACGTCGCATCTTCTTGGTTGTCTGAAGCAGCTATGGTTTTGAATTGCAAGGTGGGGTCTATACCTTTTGTGTATCTGGGCATGCCTATTTGTGGTAATCCTCGTCGCTTGTCCTTTTGGGAACCTTTGCTGAATCGTATAAAATCTCGACTGTCGGGTTGGAGTTCGAAACATCTCTCTTTTGGCGGCCGTCTAATTTTATTGAAAGATGTCCTGTCATCTCTACCTGTTTACGTACTTTCTTTTTTCAAGGCTCCAACAGGTATTGTCTCCCTCTATTGAATCTTTATTTAATTGTTTTTTTTTTTTG
>Ga0315914_1011025_pt1 | contig 11000 bp, 6 predicted proteins | sample MpolenodulesMG_FD_203920 | JGI IMG/M metagenome (GOLD analysis project Ga0315914, IMG submission 203920) | Medicago polymorpha root nodule microbial communities from Los Angeles, California, United States - elongated nodules | ecosystem: Host-associated > Plants > Roots > Nodule | place: USA... | reverse complement strand
CGATCTTTAAAATTATAAATAATGAAATGAGTAAATATAATTTTATATTACATTTATATTTGTGTTAATTCATTGAATTTTCACTTTTATTTTTCACTTTGATAATCAACTAAGTAAAGAATTATTTGAAAAATATAGATAATTTATATAATATTTTTTGTTATGCGGGCTAACGGGATACCCGCGGCCAGCTCAGGCTAGCCCTAACGGGTACTGGGCTTTTTAGGGCTGGGCTAAAAAGCCCTGTTAAAATTCGGGCTCAACATTTAAGGCCCAAGCCCTATAATTAATCGGGCTAAACAGACCGGGTCATACAGGTCGGCCCGTTTTGACGGCTCTAGTCTTAAGTAAGACCCCGTGTCTTATAAGACCCTGAAAATGATTCTCCCCATTGAAGATACCTAATAAGTACCGGGTCTTAAATAGTTAAGACCCTTCCGATGGAGATCGTCTAAATAAATAAATAAATAGTGCCATTGTTTGCAACTTCCCATGTGAACTCTATTAACGATTAACATGAATCTTCAAAAAATTCGAAGGTTGTATAGTTACCCCAAAAAAAAATCAAAGGCTGTATATTTTTCTTATATGTAAATGTGTTGTTTGAAAAAGAATGCTTTTATATGTGTTATTTGGACAAATAACTTTAAGTATAACGTGTTACTATTAAAGAGCTTATAATCTTGCCAAAAAAAAAACTTAAATATAACACATCATATGTTTGTTGTCAAAACAAAATGAACACATCATAAAGATATTTTTATAAGCTCTTTTAAACACTTATGTAAGTGTTCTTGTCCTAACATAAACTCTTCAGACTCCTCTTTTGCCCTTCATTAATTTTTGGATTTTGATAAATAATTATAAGAGAGCAAGAAAACAATAAATCAAAATATTTTTTTCACTACCCATTTTTTTTAATATATATTAAAAATATTAGGTGAGTTAGATCTTAAAAACTCACCCAAGATAAAAGAAAGCCTCAATGTTCAAAAAATACTTGCAAAAATAAGTACATATGGTCTATCAACGAGTTCCTATGGTGAGATTTCAAACCTACATTATTGTTGAATAAACTTTTGTCAATTTTTTTTATAGATGAATAAACTGAATCCTTATCAACTAAATCAATCTTCTTTTCGGGTACAATTAAACCAATCTTATTAGTTTTTTTTTGACAAAAATAAACGATATTCGTTCATTCAAATTGATGAAGTACATCGATACAATACAAATTTAAATTCGCTAAAAACAAAAAGGATGAATACGTGAACAAACTCACAACATCCATGTTAATAGCATAAAGTGGCAAAGCACTTATGCCTACAAATATGACCAATAGGACTATATTAAAGTCCCCGAAATATTCATGTCTCCAGATCTGCAACGTTGAAGACGCTAAAGTCATTGTCATTGATTGGATCTGCACTTGCTCAAAGCTAATCTTTCAACCTGAATCAAATAAACACCGCACAAAGACAGGAAATCAAAAATACACCGTACAAAGACGGGAAATCAAAACAAACAGAGTTGTTTAGAGACGACGAAATCACAAAAACTAACGAAAGAAAACAGAAAATACGTGAAATCACTTATTCAATTAGGATACAAGAAAAAACAACTCAGAAGGGTGATTTTTGGGTCAAATTTGACCCTAAATCACCTCTCTGACAAAAAGAAGAAGGAGAAGAAAGGGGTAACAGATAGGGTTTGAGAATGAGAGAAGAGAGAGAGGAAGAAATATTAAAATGACGAGTTCCAATCTTTATTAGTTAGTTGAGCTTATTTTAATTGTTTTTATTATGTTTTCATTATTCAATAAATAAAAGAAATTCTTGTATAGTAAATTCAAATTATCATTGTCAAGGGTGATAAATTGGTTGAACAATGCACAATATATGTAGGGGTCGGGGTTCAAACATTGGACAATTCTCTTGTTTACTTTAACGTCAATTTCTAACCACTAGGCTACTTGACAAAAAAAAGTTGGTCGGTCATTGTATTTGTGAGCTTAACTCGGTTGTTAGGGACATTATATGCATGAATTGAGGCTTGAACCTTGAATTGTCTACTTATTCACCTTTAAAATGTGAATTTCTAACCATTAGACCGAAAAAAAAATTAGTTGGTCATTTATATCTAAGTATTAGTTGGTCATTTATATCTAAGTATCTTGACACAATCTTATACTATCTCAGCTTATATTATTAAAAAATGTCAACTCAAATATAAAAATAAATCTATAATAGACTACATATCCAACCAAAAACGGTGGTTTTTTTTAACCCTTATAAGGTGACATAGTGGTGAAGACTCGAGACATGGCGGTGTGTTCCTCTTTAGATCAAAGTTTGAATTCTCTAGATGTCATCAACAACCAAAGTTAACATCCGCGCACAACCACAAAGATTAATTATTTAAGGCAAGAGATTTAAATCCATTTCACAAGATTGGCATTTTTCAACAATTTTTTTTTCACACACGCATATCAATAATTAAACCTTAGACCGTCCACAACAGAGCACCCTAAATTAAATTGACTGCTTAAATTGAATTCATATATCCACATCACTCATTTTACCCTAATACTTAATAAGCACCAATTTTCTCCAACCCAACACCTTAAAAGAAATTATTAAATAGGTTCCACGGATAATTTTATATATTACATTTCAACAAAATTTATTTATTTTATTAAGATTTATTAAATGGGACCAATGAAAAATGAAGAGAGAAATGGTGCTTCCATAATCACCATTCTCCATAGCCACCCATGTATACAATGAGTGTGCCTACTCAATGTAGTACTAAATAGGTTTAGCATCCACCACTGTGGATTGTCTTGGATTAAATGGTTAAAGTATTCAAGTATCAACCATATAAACTAGTTTATTCCCACGTTTAATTGAGAGGAATATCCAATGATAATATACCTACCTCTTCTTCACTTCTCTAGCTGTTACCAAAAAGGGATAGCACAATCACAATAAAATATTTCCTTAAATCAGAAAAGCACTTTCCATGCTCCCTCGATCACAATGTGGACCTCTCTATCTCCCCTCTTAATTACTCTCATTTTCTTTCTACGGTAACTCCGCATCAAACATAACGTAACGCATTGCCTTATTTTATTTTTAATATAAAAATCAAACATTACTAGTAATTGATTTTTCATATAGAAACCGTCATCACCACCTCTCTTCAATTTCAGGTACCTTCTTCTTCTTCTTCTTCTCTTAAATTACGCTTCACTGTTCTTAGTCTAATCAAATTCACTTTTGATCTTACATTATTTTATTATTCTTCTCTCCTTTGACTTATTTTTTCAATTCAATGTTGTGTTACTATTCTTATTATTATTTTTTTCTTCACTTGCGGCGGTTTTATAACTTCAAGATTTTGACCCATCTAACCCCACATTTTTTCTCTCTTCAGATCTAAAATCTTCCACTTCTTCAAATTCAAATGCTTCCCTGGGTTTTCAAAATTCCCAAATTTTGAAATCCCGAACACAACAAAAACCACATGTCTGGAGCCATAGACATGGACCACGTGGGTTTCTCCAAACCCAAATCAGCTCCGGCGACTTCTCCGACCACCGATCACGGCCGTGGAAAAAAACCCGGTTCAATTTCAATGGATCATGTTCTATTGGCTTTGCGTGAGACAAAGGAAGAAAGAGATGTTCGTATTCGGAGTTTATTCAATTTCTTTGATGCTACTAATAAAGGGTATTTGGATTATGCTCACATTGAAGCAGGGTTATCTGCACTTCAGATTCCACCTGAATATAAATATGCTAAGGAGCTTTTTATGATTTGTGATGCTGATAGAGATGGGAGAATTGATTATCATGATTTTAGACGGTATATGGATGATAAAGAACTTGAACTTTATAGAATTTTTCAAGCTATTGATGTTGAACATAATGGTTGTATTCTTCCTGAAGAACTTTGGGATGCTCTTGTCAAGGCTGGTATTCTTTTAGCCCCCCTCTTGTTAACTATGTCACTTACTTTGTTAGTTATGTTTTTTCATATCACCTATGAAGCACATACACGGGTCACGACACTAACACATCGACACCGGTTATAATTTAAATAAAAAATGGCATAATTGAAGTAATCACATGTATCACTGTTCGTGATAGACATGGACACATGTCAGTCCTCAAACACGCCTTTGATCGGAAGTGTCCGTGCTACAGATTTTATAAAAAAATAGTAAACATTAACATTGGTTGGGAGTGGCGTTGCTGTCTCTTTCATCCATTGCATGCTTATTCCTTTTCTTTATTTTTTAAATGTGATGTTAGTATGTTGTTGGTTGTTGGCTAGAGTTGTTACTTTTCCTTGAGTGGGACAAGAAATGTTGATATTTGATGTTGCTCTTTAACTTAAGGAACATATGTTTACTCAATTATGAACATAGTAACATCACATTACTAACATCAATCTTTGTAAACAACTCTATGGATTTGTATGGTGTGTGGGCTGTGGGACTTGTGAAGGCCGATTCGTCTTCAATCTTTGTTGGTGGATTCTATATATGTTTACTCAATTACTTGCTTACTTTATCGTTTGGGATAATATGTTCAGGCATTATTATTTATATACTAGGTCTTTAAGGTGATATTCCCTTTTGTGGAAGATTTTTCCATTCCCTTGTTTCATTTTCTCATCATAGTATTTATCATAACCAAAGTCAGCTTTGATGCTGCAGGGATTGAAATTGATGAGGTTGAACTTGCGCGCTTTGTTGAGCATGTTGATAAGGATAATAATGGAATTATCACTTTTGAAGAATGGAGAGATTTTCTTCTTCTTTATCCTCACGAAGCAACCCTTGAAAATATATATCAACATTGGGAGAGGGTGTGCCTTGTAGACATTGGAGAACAAGCTGTCATTCCTGAAGGCATTAGCAAGCATGTGCACAGGAGCAGATATTTTATTGCTGGGGGAATAGCAGGAGCTGCTTCTCGCACAGCAACTGCTCCTCTTGATCGTCTAAAGGTGGTCTTACAAATTCAGACTGGAAAGGCATCCATTATGCCAGCAGTAACGAAGATATGGCAACGAGACGGTTTATTAGGGTTTTTCCGAGGTAATGGGTTGAATGTTGTGAAGGTTGCACCTGAGAGCGCGATCAAGTTTTATGCATATGAAATGCTGAAAAATGTAATTGGAGAGAGTCGAGGGAACAAGTCAGATATTGGTACTGCCGGAAGACTTTTTGCAGGTGGCATGGCTGGTGCCATTGCACAGATTGCTATCTATCCATTGGATCTTATCAAAACTAGGTTACAGACTTGTGCTTCTGAAGGTGGAAGGGCTCCGAACCTAGGAACCCTTACAAAGGATATATGGATCCAAGAGGGACCCCGGGCTTTCTATAGAGGGCTTGTTCCATCTCTTCTTGGTATGATTCCTTATGCAGGCATTGATCTCACTGCTTATGACACCTTGAAAGATATATCCAAGAAATATATTATATCTGACCATGGTATGATATTTCTGCTACTCTTCATCTCTTTAACTTATAAATTGACACTTCTAGCATATTTAACCTTTTTATGCTCTTTTCTTTTTCATAGAACCTGGTCCTCTAGTACAACTTGGATGTGGGACAGTTTCAGGAGCTCTTGGAGCTACTTGTGTCTATCCACTGCAGGTTATTCGTACAAGGTATTGTTTTGTCCTATAAGTAATGTTTTTCTATGGTCTTCTCGCCCCAAAAGCAAATAATGAGTGTGGGATGATATCGGTTTTGTTCTTGATAGCTATTTATAATGGCTAACTTGCACTTTTATGTCCTTTAGTTATATTAGGTTTCCCTTTGGTCCTTAAGTTTTTTTTGTTCCATTTTGGTCCCTTAATTTACGAACGTTAGACATTTGGTTCTTCCTGCCTGGTTTCCATATTTGAGTCCGTCATATGTTTGGCACTACAATTTGTTGATTAGGAGCCTCACCCAGCAAGAAGAAGAAGAAGGAAACACAAGAATGGAAAATTTGACAGACTCAAATGAAAAACTGAACGAAAGGACAAAAATCGTTTGTAACTTGGGACCAAAATGGAACGAAAAAAACTTAAGGGGCCAAAGTAAAACCTAAAAACAACTTAAGGGTCCAAAAATTAAATTTAACCTTTTAGAATTGTATACAATGTATGTTCTTTAATTACATTACATTGCCATGCTTCTCAGGCTGCAGGCACAACCTACCAACACTTCTAGTGCTTACAAGGGAATGTCTGATGTTTTTTGGAAAACCCTTAAGGATGAAGGCTTTCGAGGGTTCTACAAGGGACTCATTCCAAATCTCCTCAAAGTTGTGCCGGCTGCAAGTATTACTTACATGGTTTATGAAAGTATGAAGAAGAATTTAGATCTTGATTAGAGTTGTTACGGTTACTGCCCAGAGCTGATTTCAAATGTTATATAGGACATCTTAAAATGTTGATGGTGACGAAAAAAAGAGAGATTAACTAATCCTGTAGGCACTATTACAAGTAGTGATTCTTCAAGGAGTGTGTTTAAACACAATTTGTAGTCAGAAAGTTTTTCCCCTTGCTTATCTGAACTAAAAGTTTGAGAAATTAGGATTGAGTACTCTATATATATATATATATATATATATATATATATATATATATATATCAAAGTTATTAGGTGTTATCCATTTTGTTTTGTACTTTACCCACTATTAGTGTCTTATAGTAAAAAGTGAATATATCATAAACATATACAGATTGGCGCATGACTTTGTGATGGTGGATAGAATTGATGGACGACATTCTTATGAGGTTTATGAAACAACAATAAGTTGAGTCATTTTTCACACAACGTTATACATTCTTATGAGTTGACTTGTTTAGAACTGAAGTTTCAGATGTTGACATTTTCTGTTGAATCTACTGTTTAACTCTAGATGCATGTATAACAAACATTAGTTCAAAAGGAAATTGATATTATCGACGTGTTTGGTATCGATACTTAGAGCCTTAGACCTCTGACCAGGTGTTTCGAACTGTGATAGACAACTTGATACCTGATGACACATGTTGAGATTAAAGCTCCAAGATTGGGACACAATTTCACCCTAGTTCCAAACACTCGATTTTTGTCTGGGGTTTTGTTGTCTCCCATTGTAAATGTGAAAAAAGGATCTCTTGCTTGTCTAGCCATGTGGATTTCATGAGTCACAGCATCCTCATACACCCAAGTAATACTGTCTTGTGTGCTGTTTGGGCAGAAAAATCTGCATAAATACATCTAATTATCTTTTCAGGCTGATAAGACTGAAATGAACACTCACATTATATCAAAACACATTTTGAAGTTCTTTCCAAGGTCTTCATTTAATATCTTTTTTTGGTATGTTTTTCACTTGTGGTGGCAGTAGGTGTGCGACGTATCATGGTATCATTTCTGTGTGTAACCTCACATCACGTTGGTAGTTAGTTGGGTTAATTGGGTGTGTTATTAATGTCATACTATTGTTAGGAATTAGGATGCAGTACATGGATAACTGCTTACATAAATCTTCACATATGATATATAGTTATGTACCAGTATTGTTCGTGACTTACTGCAGAGTGAAGATGTTATGTCAGCACTTGACTTGAGCTTGTAACTTCGAAACAAATGGACATGTTGCATACACAATTCCAAAAATAACAGACAACAGACATGTTTACAGCACAAGGTAAATGTTGACAGTGGAAAACACTTAAGTTTTCTATGTGACAACAAACTGTTTACCATTTTATTCATTGCTTGCTGCAAAAACAGAGCAAACATTACAATACAAGTTACCATCTCAGTTTCTGCTGCTTGCCTTAATAACAGACACATACATCTATTGGATTATATTTATTTAGATATATATCATGCATGGTTTCTGATTTAACCATTCAACCTAACTAGTTTAAAGAATGAGCAGAAAGAGATACAACACTAAACAAACATTGATTGATTTAAGATGAAAAATGCAGACTCTATTGGATTTGATGTAGCTGTCTTAATCACCAGCGCAGGTGTAGCATCACGAATGGAACCTGGAAGAAAGGCTTGGCCTTCCCTTAGCCTAGATGAATTGCCTTTTAATTTCATGCTCATCTCTTCAAAAGGAGAGAAGTGTAATGTTCATGAACTGAACATATTTCTCTTCATCCTCTTCATTTCCTTCTTCCTCCATATTCTGGTCGTTACTTGGCTTAGCTTATATATAGATTTTAATGAAGAACAATCAACAAAGAGAGGGTTTTCACTTCCCTGACATTCAAGCATATATAGTGTCTCTTAGCAGGCAAAGATGTATCATATATCCATTTCCAACATGTTAGGGAATTTAAAAAGCAGACAAGAGAATAGTTGCCAAAAATAAAAGTAAACAACAAGTTGCAATATTCAAGTTTAATTTCCAAAAGGTCTCTCGAAAGCATCACGATATGTGTAAGTTTTGTTTTATTTACTAAAAAACGAATTAGTTTATTCAAATTATTAGAGTACCTCAAATACAAATACAAATTCAACATCGTTAAAAACAAAAAGAATGAATCTGGGAAAAATTGTGATTTTTGATATTACAAAAACACTTGTAAATGTGATGCGATTGTAGAAGCTTCCAAGACTTTTGCGTTTTTGCTAAACTTTAAGTTGTAGACCACACTTTTAAGTTTATTTGTTTTTTGAATAACGAATGTAAATAGTTACTTGTTAAATGAAATATTCACTCTTTGCCAAGGTTTAAACCATGACTTCAAACTCCTTTACCTTTATCTCAAATCGGTTGAGTTATTCATCCCTCCCACACTTTAAAGTATATAATTATAACATTCAATATCTTTTGACATGATATCAGAGGATAAAAGTTTAGAGTAGTGATATTTGAACAACCATTTGTGACAACTTCTTTTTCCTCTCTTTTTATTTGGTTAAAAATAATGGAGAGAGAAAAAGGAAGAGAGAGAATATAAACATAATGTGAGTATAAAAGAGAGAGTTGTCAAAAAATTGTCATAAAATGGTGTACAAATATCATTTCTCAAAAGTTTATTATGATTCTTATGCTTAACACAAATTTTATAGGAGGGAGAGAGAGGCACACTCTTTAATAATTAAGAAGTTTAGTGACAAGGTCATAAAGGAGATTGAAGATTCAATTTTCACCATACATAATACTAACAATATTATCGTTTATCGTTAAAAAAACAATATGGAGAACAAAGGGTCTAGAAAGGATTGGAAAACAGGTAAAAAGAAGAGAATATATAAATTGTATAATAATGAAAAGTTGGTTAGTGGCAAAACAACCAAGTGTAAAGAGGGAAGATGGTGGTAGATAAGCACTTACATTGCATTTTATGATGATATATACGTTGGCACCGTCCAATTTGTACCCATGGAGATGGTGGGTCGAATGCTTTATGAGTGGATATAGTATAACCACTGATTTTTTAACCTTTAGTGAGATTTGCTTAATCCTGAAGTGATTGTACGTAACCAAAGAAAGCCAATACTCAACTTTTTTTAATGAACACGTATAGGATTGTTACATCATATGATTAAAAAATGTTGCTCAAATTAACCTGTTTTAGAATATCACAGTCTTTCCTTACTAAGAAGGATAACAATTATTGGAGCTTCTCACGATAAAATAATTCACTTAATTAGGTCGTCACTTCCTTTCTCCTAATTGCAAGTGGATGCTTTAAGCATGCTTTGGAATGATTTTATTTTCTACGCATTAATATAATCCTTGGCTTTCTATTGAGTCTTGAGTTTGCTTTTATGATTACAGGCTATATTTTTATTTATGGAATGTGAGGAAAGCTTTTACAAAATGCGTTGAAGAAATGACATGGTTTTGCTTGTTTTGTTCCACATATAGAATTTGCAAATCAGCGATATTTGCTTGGTGTCATATTCATGCACTTTCTCCTTTACAGTTTTGATAGCACCACTTTGGTTTGAACGTACGAATATGACAACAAGGGAATTAAATTAACGTGCTATATTTTTCTAAAAGTTTTTTTTTGCACAAGCTAAAATGAGATATATTAATAACACCAGTAATGCACCCTGCACAAGACTGTGAAAAGTGAATCACCGATAAATATTTTCAGATACAAGGTGCCGAGTAACAAAAGGCAACCCCCTAAAAACAGTCAAAATAAATTAATGATGAACACCCATACAAAGGAGTGGATGTGTCCACCAATCATAATAACTATAATTAAAGATGTATGCTTTGCTTTCATCCACAAAAAAGAATTAAGCTTGACTTTCTCAAGAAGAACAAAAGCACGTGAAGCCTCATTTTTAAAGATGATATTATTCCGATTCTTCCATATAACCCAAACACAAGCATACCAGATTCCTTGCAAGAAAGAATGGGTGCACCGCGGAAGTCCCGCCATATAACAAAACTGAATGTGATGATCACGCATCTCATTATGAGACACCGCATACAATCCTAACCAAGACCAAACAGAAGACCATAAAGTAAGTGATATACTGCATGCTAAAAAGAGGTGGCTTATTGTTTCTATCACGTCACAATCGGCCACACACATAGATGTTGTGGAGTGAATTATGCTCCTACGCAAAAGATTATCACGTGTCGGAAGTCGATTACGGAGAAGGCGCCACACGAACAAAGACACCTTTGTCAGAATATGCTTATGTCAGACTTTGTCAACGAGGCTCCTATCCACCTGATCACCATAACTAGTGACAAAGCGATAGGCCTCCCGCATCGAGTAACCACGAATTGTATCAAGTGTCCAACGCTATTTGTCAGTAACATTAACCTACAAAACAATGTTATGTAATAATACTGATTACTCCCTCACACTATCCTCCTCCCATGCTAACAATCGACGTCTCCACACCCACGCCCTTCCCCCTTCCTCCCACCCCTCCTTCTCCCTCTGCCACCGAACACTCCTTATTTACAGCCAAATCAAAAAGTCGAGGGAATTTGAATCGCAACG
>Ga0315914_1011024_pt1 | contig 11000 bp, 3 predicted proteins | sample MpolenodulesMG_FD_203920 | JGI IMG/M metagenome (GOLD analysis project Ga0315914, IMG submission 203920) | Medicago polymorpha root nodule microbial communities from Los Angeles, California, United States - elongated nodules | ecosystem: Host-associated > Plants > Roots > Nodule | place: USA... | reverse complement strand
AAGAAAAAATATTTTGAAATTTGGAATAATGATCGGAGAAGAAGCAATTCCAATTGAAACTACTCAAGGAAATATAGTCATATCTACCATAGATAAAACTCAAATTGAAAAAAGAATTGAAACATTTTCTGAAAAAGAAAAAAGTAAAATTGGTTATATTCATATATCAACTATTCAAATTTTAATCAAAAGTACCTTTATGAAAGGTATTGATTCACCTCTAAAAATAGCCCTAGAAGACTCTAGGATTTTAGACAAAAGACAAGCAACAATTGCACAAGGAAAGTGTAATTTAAAATATGGAAAAATAAAATTTGATATAAATTTACAAATGGGATTATCCCTAAAAGATAAAGATCTAGATAGATCTATAGTTTTTCATTATAAGTTGGAAAACTCGAATTTTATGAAAAAGGGTAATCATCCTTTTACAATCTGCTATAGAATTAATTATGCTTTGAATAATTCACATCATAGTATAGAATTTATAGGAAAAAATACAATTCATATTGATGAATTATTTACACCTTTAGTTACCCTAAAGTCACCTATATTTAAAAATTTAGCAAGAAATAGCTTTTCTTTAATAGAAGCTGAGAAAGATTTGTTTGAAGAAACAGAAAAACCATTGATCAGGAGTCAAAGCCTTAGAGTAACACCACCCAAAAGAGATTTTGAAATCTCAGAACAAAAAGAGCTAAGTAAATTACAAAACTCAGTAGCAGAATTGTCTCTACAGCTCGAAAAACTAGACAAAAGAATTTAAATTTATCTATCTATGAAAAAAGTCTTTCGTCTTCCGTACTCTGCTCAAACTCTGGTATCAGAGCAAGCATCGATCTTGGAATAGGAAAAGTCTCATAAAAAAAATAAAAATAAGTAAATAAATAAATAAAATAATAATAATAAAATAAATAAATAAATAATAATGATTCCACTTGGCACTCACCTATTAAGACACATAAATGACTCCAAAAAAAAAATCATGTGGCTGAACTTCACCATAGAAGCCCCCTTCAGATATTCTTGGCATAGCATGGATAGCTTCTTAGCATAAAGTCAATGTCTACTTGCAGATATTTAAGAGAAAGTGAAAATGCTGTTTTGCGCCAATGGATTGTGGAACTCCCTTTACATGACAGAAAAAAATTTAATGTAAAGATTGAACACCAAAATATTAGTCACAAACACAAATACTAACAACCTCCTAAATCAGCTCCTAAATCAACCCCCAATTAAGCACCTACACTATTATGCTAATTACATACCATGACATCACCAAAATACAACAAATGTCACATAATGCAAATTCCTCAACCGACACATAATTCTAGGCACCGATTAATCCTGTAGAGAAAAGAGATACTCCTCTAGGATCTCGTTCCTGGCCACGAACAGCTAACGGACTTACGAAAAACATGAAAAAACACACATTCTTCAACCGTCGTCCGGGGTGTTCAAAACCGAACCAATCCAATAGAAAAACTACAAACCGAACCAACCCAAATTAAACCGTAAAAAACCGTGGTTCAGATGTTATCATATCATTTTCTTACTCAACCGCATGGCTTGGTTTGGTTTGCAGTTTTCTTTTTACCAACCGAACCAAACTGCAACATAAGAAAAATATTAATTAAACATATGTGACCTAGACAAATACTCGTATAAACTCAATGAAATTTTTTATAAAATGATATATTTTTTCTCTTGTTAAGTTTATTCTCTTCTTTTTATTTCAAAAACGTATTTATGTGCTACTTGAACTTTTAGAAAAGGATAAAATTTTAGTCATTTTCATTTCTTACAAATTAGAATTAGTTTTTGTCCACGTTTTTAACTTGGTCTATGATGTGGAAACATTGTAAAATGAAAATTAAATTGTAATGTTTGATGAAGTTTAAAACATTGTTGGAAATATGTTGTGTTTCATCTTTTTAACTTGATATTAATGTTGAAAACAAAAAATTATATTGTATCGAAAAAACCGCACTAACCGATGCAACCCAAACCGCATTGATTTCATTTGGTTTGGTTCGGATTTTATTTTTAAAGTCAACCGAACCAAACCAAACCGCATGCTTTTTTATCTCGCGGTTCGGATGATTTTTACGCTCAAAACCGAATCAAACTGCACCGCAAACACCCCCACATGACACTTGAAAATAGAATGAGTTATCGATTCTCCACACCCGCACACTCCCACACATTGTAATGAGATTTGATCCAAGACACCTCTTCTACATAGATTTTCCCTTGTTGTTAAGCTATTATGAAAAAGTCTCCAAACTAGACAAGAAACTTTTAATGGGGCCAATTTATGCCAAACTTTCGACCGTTCCAAAGAGTTTGACATGTTAGAAAATCAATCCCATATATGCATCTTTAACTGAATACAAATTACGAGGCTCCACACCCCCTAAATCTATTTTACAAATGTCTTTTCACAAAACAGAACTACCTCTACTCCATGTGCTAATAGGATCCCCACTTAAACCATGTCTATTTTACTAATGTTTTATGCCACAACCCATGCAAATTAATTACAATTTTGAAAAATAAGATGAATTTCATGCGGCCCAAACTCAATTGCTTATATTTCATATTGTATCTTAAAGAGACCCGTATTGGATGAGTGATGATCTCAACAGTTAATATAAGTAAAGCTAATCTTCACCTCATAAACCGATTTTGTGGAATTGTGTAAAGCAAAAACACAAAATCTAGAATGGTGCCCGAGCTTCTTTCAAAGATGTATTGAACCGGTTTTGTGGGATGAGTGATGATCTCAACAATTAATATAAGTAAAGTTAGTCCTCACCTCATAAACCGGTTTTCTGCTATCACATCACTCACCATTTATATCCACATACCAAACTCAATATTATTTGGCATGAATTGGTTGTTAATGAGTGGGGGTAGCCAATTTTGTGAGGTTGTGGTTGCAGTAGTGTTCACAACCCATCAGGTTGCGATTGTGGTGATAGTATTCACAATATCTATACGTTTGCATTAAATGAATTTGGAGTGCATTTGTTTCTTGTATCTTCCATTCATCTTTTACTTCGACATTCATCTCATTATCTTCCTTTTCTAGGCAATTTACACTATGCTACAACGTTCTACTTACAACTATTTTAATTAATTTCTTTTTTGACAAACTATTTTAATTAATGTCAAAATATATTTCTTATTCGTATATTTGATTTCATATGTTATCAACGACTTCACTATATGAATAATAAATAGTTATTCTCTAATTTTTCCACAAACTAAACATTTTATATGTTCGTGCAACCCACGAGCTTATTTCTAGCAATAAACTATAATTTAAAATTACGGGCTAAATGTTTTCAAAAAACTATCATCTTTAATTACATTATTCACCAGTACAACGTAGTTTGATACAAAAATAAAATAATCATTTTAGACTCAATCAAACTATAATTTATACCAAAAATTATATCCAAATTAACACCATACAATGATGAATTCGCAAGCATGTTGTATTCATGTATATTTCAAAGAAGTCTTTATTCTCTTTTTTTATATAGGCAAACATTATTAATAGTTTAACTTGTTAAGGGAGGAAAAAATGTTAGTAACAAATATTGAACTTTGAACCTCGTGCATAAAATTTCTTTGGTGTCAAATCTTTAACCATTGGACTACTCTTTCGAGACTTATATTCTAAAGAAGCAATTAGTATCAATGGATGACAACGTTAGCAAACTTGTTCTTTTAATTAAACAAAATACTACATAGCAGAATTGTCTCTACACAAAGTGTCAAAGTGACACAAATTACTTGCTATTTATTGAACATTACCCACATGTAGCTATAATCAAACTATAGCTAAAACTACCACATGATTCATCAATTCTCTTGAACTTGTTTTTGTTCAGCTTTCAAACGTTGTTGAACCATTGATATATAAATTGCAGCTTTCAAGTCAACACTTTCATCCGTAGGAAAATTATTATCATTCCAATAATCTGTTACCACAATAGAAACTTTTGGGCTTGGTTTTGCATAGTCTTTTTGAACTACAACAACATGAGATGCTGGGGAAGGAGAAGAATGATTTGGTTTAACATTTGTTGTTGTATATTCTAAAGTTGAGGAAGGTTTTGTTGCTCTAAATAATGGTGCAATCTTTCCTTTCAAGATTCCTCTACTTCTAATCTTTCTATTTGCCTCCATTTTTAGTAAGAAATTATGAAGACTCAAATGGACTTAAAGGAGTACACGGGGAAAATTTGTGTAGGTTAGAGAGTAGAGGGAGTGTGGGTATATATATTGCTCTATGGTTCCTATTGTGTTGAATTTAATTAGGATTAGTGGGGCCTAACTCATACACAATGTAGTGGACCTGGATTCTAAGCAATTAGAAAATAGATAGATCAAGATCAAACGATCCATATTGCATGTTTGATAAATATACACAGATCTTTATATAAGTTTTAATCGAAATTATAACGATTCAAGTTTTCAATCGCATAATCGCATGCATGATTGCATGAAATTCAGTTCTCAAAGATAGTTAACATATATGTTTAGGAGAATGTTAAACAGTGCCCCAGGCATTGGTTAAGTAACCAAAATAAGTAATTTTTTTTTATAAAAGGTGGTGTAATTATTACTTAATCAAAAGTTAAAACTCATATTTTCAAGATAACTTTTCTATTTATAGATCCCTTAACCATTGTTCCCTGGTGCCCTGGTTAGTAAAACTCATTTAAAAGAATGCTTAACCATATGTTTATTACGTTGCACCACACTTTATATTTTTTTTTTAAGAAGTCAAAATGAATTATATTAACATAACCAAAACAATCCCTTCAGCACAAAACGTGCCAAAGAGACTATTAAATACACAAACAGTCAAGCGTGTTTATATTTAAACTATGTTCAAGTGTATAACACATGTTGGTGTCTCACACGAACATAGACACTTGTGAGTACATAAAGTCTTTTATATGTTTTCTGATTATTAACTATATATGTGTGTGTGTTTTTTTGTGTTGTAGTGTTGTGTTAATGTAACTGCTTCATAGGTTAATGTAGTTATAGTGATAATAACATGTGTTTATTTTCTCAATAATAGGGTATCTAGTTAAACAAAAGTAACATTTATTTTTGCAATACCTCTAATATTCGTATCAAAAAGACATCTTTCAAAGTTAACTTTAGAAATAAAAATATACTCCTATGGATGAGGATGGGCTAATGGTCCCCCATCTAAATATCTGGTGGCATATCTCTTTGCACATGTATTGGTGTCCTGGTTTATTCCTTTTGATTGTTAATTTAGTTTTGTTGTTTCCTAAACTATGATGTTGGTAACTTTTTGTTTTAGAATCAATATAATAATTTGTTTACTTATACTTTATCTAGAAAAATCTGACCTACCAATCTTGGGAAGGGATCAGATTCAATCCAACCAAATTTCAAATGTGGTTAGGCTGAATATATTTAGTGCTTCACTTAATATCTATTTGTTATGTTTTAATCATGCATCATAATATACATATGTTAGCTGTAATGAAAATTAACGACACATATAGTTTGCTTGATTTAGGCGTTTTGTCTAAAGGGATTCATGGGTTCCACATATACTTGATAGTTTAGACTTTATAGCAGAGGAATTTATGCTTCATCCACCAAATCCAAGCTTTTCCATAATATACTTCGTTCTACAATAACTGTTTCATTTAATCATTTTACATATTTTTAAAAAAATAATATTATAAATGAAAGAAAAAGAATGGTGATTAACTAAATTATCCTTATTATCTAGTAGTATATTTCTATTATAATAAATATAAAGTAATCAAGCAATTGAGTTCAAGTGGTAAATAAGTTTCATCAAGAACAAATCATTCGGGAGAACCGGAATTCGATTCTTAGGTGAAACAATTTTCGGTTAGGCTATTTTTACTTCACAGCTGAACTACAGATTATTAGCATCCCTTTCCCCTGGAAAAACATAGGGTTAGCGCCAAAAAAAAAGTGAAGCATAATAATTAGAGGTTGATAGATATTGTATTAATTAGAATGTGCAATTAGACTTTAAAAAAAATGTGCAACTAGAAAAATAAAAAACAATTAATTATAAGATGAGTGATATTTGTACAACTAATATTAGACAACTTTGGTGATAACCACTTTTCTCCTCTTGTGATTGGACAAAAACAATGGAGAGATAGAAAAAAAAAGAATAAAAACACATGTGTGTATAATAGAGAGGGTTGTTTCAAGAGTTGTCAAAAAATGGTTGTACAAATATCATAAATGTGACAATTATTAAGGGGATGCGTATATTTTTGGTGAAGAAGCATTTTTCTATTATATATAGTCATGATGTACCATCACCTCAATAAGATACGAGAAACCTAAGTGTTTGTTAGTTTTAAGTGTATTTAGGAACTCTTTTCTGAACACGACTAATGAGTAATGACCAGATCTAAGGTCAACAAAAGAATAAAGGGAAAAAACATATCTTCATAAAGACTATAGAAAGCAAGATTGTATGGATTATGGATAAGAATGGTTTTAGTAATGTTTCAATTTTATATCATTCGTACAAATTACGTTTTTCATAATTTAAATATTAAGTTTCACGCACGTATAATTGGCGCTAGAACATGGCGCTATTAGTGATTCCAACTGTTTTTCTCAAATCCTTCACCATAACTGCTTCATATGCACCAGTAACAACTTCATATTCAAAGTTCCGATGACCAATACTCTTTCTACTTATGCTAGAAACGTCAACACAGACACTGTCGCCACTTCGGTGATGCTTCGCTCTACGCATCAAACTCTTCAGGGTCGTTCTAATCCAGTTCTCAGACTGATAGTCAATGGTGAAGCTCCTTTTCATCCTTCCACCGCGAACCTTTAAGGATGTTCACAATCATTTGAGGCGGAACCGCTACCAACCCTTCCGACTATCAATGCTCCCTTGTAAGATTCATCATTTGAAGCATCCATCAATTGAAAGTTTCTCTCAAATAAATCTATTGACATTACGAATCGTACCAGCAGAAAAAGATGACAAAACAATCCGATGTACGGATCACAAAAATAATGGAGTGGCCAAAGAACTAAACCTCCTAAGTTGACCCCGTTCTTAGACGGTTAGGCTATAATGGAGTGGCCAAAGAATCAAACCTTCTATGCTGAGCACATTCTTATCGAGCACATTCTTAATTGGCTAGGGTATTATAGGGATGACACAGACAACTGACCCACCATCATGCTAGCCACCCTGATGGAATGGAGTCGTGCTGGTAAATATCTACACTATCTTGGGTCCAAACCCAGGGGGAAGGGAAGCTAAACCTTGGTCGATCATGCTTCCTAATGATGTCCAATGGACGACTATCGTCAACCAAATGGTATGACTATTGAAAAATTAAATATGAATTGTGGTTAAACATACACGAAGAATATGAACGACCAAGGTTCAAGAAAGATACTTTGCTTAAAGTCATCAACATTCATTAACTTTAAAAGAAGGAAAATAGTTACAAAGACCACAGAGGGAAGTTAAGAAAAAAACTAAACTACTCGATAGGAAGGTCATCAATTTGGACATGTTTTCCACCATGAATAATATGACCAGGACGAACTAATCCCAGTAACATTTTTAATTGAGGATGGAAATATTAACTTGAACCAACACTTATTCAAAGGATTTACAAACAAAAGTTTAATCATCCAAGACATCCCAGTTATAATGCTTCTCAAGTTGAGAGGCCCAATCTATACCTTCCTTTAATACCAACTTGATCACTACCAGCTTCCCTTGTCAAGATTTGACTTGGGAACAACGTTGTCTTATAATTGATTGTAGAGTCAACATCCTCTAAGACAAGTCTCGAGGAGCGTTGAAATCTAAAATGTCATTCTCAACAGGAGCCACTTGCTCTGCAAGTTCCTGATTATGAGTCTTCAACACTTAGGATGCATTCTATGCAGAGGTAAGTGATTTGAGCATCCCGACTTCTACTTCAACCAAGGCAGCCATGTCCATCTTTGTTATCTCTATGGATGACCTCAAAGCCCAACAATTCTCTCTTAAATTCCCCAGCTGCTCTCGAAAGAGTTTTCTTTTAGCATAAACCTTAGGATCACCAACATAATTCATTTAAATATTAGAAGAAACCGTCTACAAATGAATCAAGGAAGAAGCTAAAAGCTCTCGATACTTCTTGATCAAAATATTAGGCAGGACTTTATGATATTCTTCCACCGCAAGACCAGCCAAATCCTCCTAGGTCCTAGTGGTGTTAGGAACAACCACAGGAGGAAAAGTAAGTGAAAACGAAACATTCTACACAGGAAGGTCATTCGTGAAAGGACGACCTACATACAATCATTGTGAACAACAACATGAGGATGACAAGTTTGAGGTTCCACACCAACATACTAAATGGAAAGACTTCTAAAAGACCTTTTTCCTAACACTCTCTTGTCAAGAACAATAGGTTCCGACCTAATGAAAGTTGGAGGAGGGTTTTTCCTATGGCAGCCCATCGAATGTAGAACCTTCTTATGCTCTTCATAATAGATGGAAAGGAGTAAAAAATGAAATAAAGGAAGGACTCGCTAAAGATATACTTCCAGTCTCTTTTGGTTTTTCATAAGGCTAAAAATATCCTCATATCACTATACCAAGGACGACCAATGCATTGTGGAGGATCCTTAGGGTTGGAGACCATCTTGAGTTGTGAGTTTACACAGATTTGTGAAGAGCACACCTTACCACCGACTCCTTAACATTCAACTCGCTATCATTAAAAACAAATATTCAAAAAAAATCCTCCACTGTCGACAACCAAGAGAAGAAGAACCCCTTCCCTTAGTAGCCATACTCTAACTAAAAACTACTAATGCTTCTAGCGCGTCATCACCAAGCTTAGGATGGTCAATGAGGTTGCAATATCTCTTGTGGGCAGTAATACATGTCTAAAGAAAACCCATGGGCTCCCCAAAAAGCTCGAAGAACTTCTGACCTTTATGGAACATAATCAACCACAAGTCTTTTTCCCAACCAAAGCATTCCCTTAGAGGATGTGAAAGAAATGAAAAAAGAATTGCAAGGTTGCAACTTTATTTTTGTACTCACACTATAATTGGAAGGCCTTCATCCTTACCCAAGTGGAAGAGTTCAACTGAGATGAAGCAACCTAAAACAGGTAAAAAGAAATGACCCCCTTGTAAATCTCTGAAAAGGCTTCATTTATTGGTTGACAACAAGCTTCATAGTGGATTTTCATCCGTTTATCCTTATCGGGCACCACAACTTATCTGGAGTACTATAAATAGAAGTAGTAGACCTGATTTGGTTTTTCACCCACAAATATTCAGTAATAACCATTAATACCCCGATATTATTTTAGGAATCATAAATGGTGGGAAAACATTGGCCTCGACTCTAAGAAGCATGATTCATCTAATAGACAACTTTGTGAGAGCCAACATACCAATTGAAGTGAGATCCAATCCTCCCTGAAAGTTGGTGGGCGTAAAAGAGGATCATCCAAAGCACCATCGTCAGAAGAAAAACCCTGCCAAAGCAAAGAAACCAAATCAACAGTGTGGTGAACTTCCCATTGAAAATAGCTCATATAAACATTATCGCTTGACTCATCACACAAGCCAATTGAATCGCGGTCATCAACGTTTGAAGAGGGAACGACATTACAAGAATTAGAAAAATCCATACGGAACAAAATGAAGAAAGGATGAAGAAAAATCATATGCAGCACTATGAAGGGTAAGGTAGATGAAAACAAAGCCTGATAAGAAACACAAGGAAAAAAATTCCTGAAAACCCAAACCTTTAGACTTATATATAGTAAAAGAGGAGTGAGAATAAACATCTCAGAACCTCCAGAATTTGAAAGAATAAATCCAATGTCGGGGGTCAAGCCTCAAAAGGGTAACTGCACTCAAGCACTATCAAGCGTATTACTAAATCAACTAAATTTTGGGGTACACGTCACAAAATATTGGCTCAAAGGGTCATTTAAATCTATCAGCAATTGATGCTTTATTATCCCCTCTTCTATTTTCTTCAACTACAATTTTGATGTTCCTCAACAACCATCCTCGTCAAGTAAGATCGTTAGAAAATTGTCTGCACAACAACGAGGCCGACCACTGATTATTAAACCCATTATAAGCTCCTTTTTGTCATGAAGTCAATACGGGGTTAAGGGAAAGTTGTTTTGGACCAGACCTGAGGTTATTAATGTTCCAACAATGGCCCACTAACTTAGCAAACATGCACAACGCCTCCTAAAGGCACTCACACATAGCAATTCGGGCTCATCACAACCCTGAACAAAGTCACATGACAACCTCACCGACAATATTATGATCCAACAATTGATCTTCATTAGCCTTAGTTGTCTATGTAAGTGTGGTACCTCTACCATGTCAGATACATGATGAGCAAAACCGCAAGTGTACGGTTTTACCGAAGTAGTAAAAAGAGAGTATCGTTCCAACAGGGAGTTGTTTAATTTGATTTACTTTTAAGAGATGATTAGAGAGTTTGATTGTAAAGATTTGGGTTTTAAAGGATTTAAAACAATAATAATAAAAAGCGCCTTGGAATTATTGGTTCATCATAATGACGAATCCTTCACAAACAAACCCTAAACCATGACTTTATATTTGACCTACTTTCTAAAGACAAATTTCTCTTTAGCGTATCAAAGCCTCTCTCGAGGTGCAGTGAGTGTGTTCCTCCAACAATCAAGCTTATTCTCATGGTTGATTGTTATTAGAATCCTTGAAGAACGAAACTTTATATGTCTCAAGGTTTGCTAGACTATGCTCATGTTTCGCAACCCTTGTCTAAATTCACTTGTTCCAATATCAAAGCTCCGCTCTCGCTTTATGAATTGATATTTGAGATGATAAATTAACAAATACTAACCCTCCGCTCTCGCTTTATGAGTTTGACATTTGTTAATTCATTATAA
>Ga0315914_1011021_pt1 | contig 11004 bp, 7 predicted proteins | sample MpolenodulesMG_FD_203920 | JGI IMG/M metagenome (GOLD analysis project Ga0315914, IMG submission 203920) | Medicago polymorpha root nodule microbial communities from Los Angeles, California, United States - elongated nodules | ecosystem: Host-associated > Plants > Roots > Nodule | place: USA... | reverse complement strand
AAAACTAATAAAAAACACAAAACAAATCAAAACGTCAATTTTTACCCCGAACTACGAGGTTTTGATCCCTCACGGGTACGTAGGCAAAGGACACCCGTCCTTCCAAATCAATAAAAAATGTAGATAAATAGGTCTCCTTTTTCCTTTACCACTTTAACTCTTTTTTTTCAAAATAAGCAAGTTGTAGCGCAAAGCGTTAAATAAAACCAAGAGGTTCCCGTAGAGTACTACGGATATAAAGGGTGCTAACACCTTCCCTTTATGTAACTAACCCCCGAACCCAAAATCTTTTCAAAGGGGTGTTTCGAACTTTTTTTTCCCCTTTCCTCTTAAAATTAAATGTTCAGTCGTGAAATAAATTAGTGAGTCAAAAGCTAATCAAATAGCCTTGATCTCCGAAAAATGGCGCGACAATAATTTTCAGTCAAGGCAATGTTTTGTATTTGATATAGATCAAGATGTTAGAGTTTAGATACCTTAGGTTGATTTTTAATGAATTGATATGTCAAAAAGTTAATCTCAATAAATTGATTTAGCATTTATTTATATTTATTTTATGGATATTTGTCTTGCACAATTGATATATTACACATTAAATCTTATTTGATGATTCTTAATTGATGCTTTTAAATACATCTCCGAACATGTTAAACATCATCGTACAGGTTTCATACAATTGGTTCACATCATCTAAGTTGGACAAACATTTTCTAATAAGAAGCCATTTTGACATCATTCTGTTTTACTATGTCTGCTTTTCACTTATCATAGTTTCTTCAATAGAATGTATCAAAAGTTTAAATGAGCCATTAAGCAATAATCATGGATTCTTTTTTTATTTCTTTTGACCGGATAAAACACAACGTTTTATGTGTCATTTTATCTTATTTATTTGACAATCAATATATGACTTTTTCTACATTAATTTATCAATGAGATAGTTACAATTAAATAATTTTTTTGGGAGGAACTATTAAATAATATTGTTAATTTTATTATCTACCGTTTATTATAAATAGCTTCCATTTGAAAGCTATTTCACGCACCATTTCAATCAAAAATTGTATTTTTTTTAATCTTTTGTTTCAATGTCATGTCTTTTTTCTTTTTGATTTCTTTTTTTTCCTTTCTAAATTTCATGTATTTGGTATTTTTAACCACGCAAAATAAATTATATTAACACGAAAGTTTTACGTATTTGCATACTTAATAATTTAATAATTAATATAATTCTCAAATATTATTTGTTTTCCTTTCTATTAAGGATAATAATGATAAAGCAATTTAAGAGTAATTAATGTAATTTAAATAAAAATAATTTTATAAAGGTTAAAATGTGTCATGTAATTATTTTGAATGAAAAGATCTCGATGGATGGATCAGACGGAGAAAGAAAAAAATGATAGTGTTAATTATAACCTCTAATTAAAGAAACAACTAAACCAAAAAAATAAGGAAACAAACAAACATTGAAGTATATTATAACAAATAAATGAAGACATTTAAAATTCAAATGGTTTATTTTTCTATCCGCATAAAAAAACTTAATTATTTGAATATTTTAACATTTTCTGTTAATGTTTTATATTCAATTCTTTTAAAAGAATATTTAATTTACAAAAAAAGTTTTTGAAAAACTCTCAAAAAAATAAATTGTCGTTAAATATTGAAATTTTATGTTTTTATCATTTAAAATAATTAAATTTTATGTGTCATTTTAATTGGGTTGATTCTTTAAATATTAAACTTTGTCGTTCAATAGGTCAGACAAATTTTAGACAAAAAAATAAAACGTTCTTTAAATAAGATCCTTAATTGTAGCCCTTAATTAAACGAAATAAACAATATTAAATTATATTGCAAAGAAAAATGATGTGTTGTCGAAATTTAAATAGTTGAGGTTACTTAGAAAAAACTACTGAATATTTTATTTTTTTAAATAAGCTATAAACAAAAATATTTGAAGTTTTTTTAGTATCACATCCATTTTTTAAAAAGGAATATTTCATGTACTTAAAAAAATTATCGTTAAATTTTGAAGGTAAATAAATCATTAAATTTCGAATACTTAAATTTAAATAATTTAATATTTTCCTTTTTTTGTGAGTTTTTTCATGTTATTAAGTATAATCATGATAAAATAAATTAAGAGTCATTAATGTGGTCATTTAAATTAAAATGATTCTATTAAATGTCTCATTTATTGGGTCATATGAAAAAAATGTTATTTAAATGATGCCATTATATGATATCCTGTTTTGATTCACTATTTTTGCTATTAATACTAATAAAAACATTTCTAATCAAGGTTGACTCGGCTAATAATGAGTTGACTCAACATCAAGGGTATGGGTTCAATCCAACTATTAGCGTGAGAATCTCTTTGATATGGAGTAACTTTGCAAGTGCTCATTGAGTCATGAGACATATCTTCATGTGTCCTCCAGAGTCTAACTCACCTAATTTTATAGTTAAAAAAAAACAATTTTTTTTAAATTGTAAATTGTAGATTATGATAGTAGTCTTTGAAAAGCCTCAATTTATTTAATGAAAAATTAAGGGTGTGTTTGTTTCAAGGCAAGAAATTACATTGCTTGAAACGACATTTCTGGGAATAATATTCCATGGAATAACATTCCTACCCATTTGTTTGGTAAAAATTTAGATTTCTTAGAAATTAATTAATTAAAAAAATAAAAATGGAAATAAATGTTCATGGTAATGGGAATTTATAGCAAGTTGATTTTTATTACCATGAGAATTTTAGATTCCCATCCTTTAAGCATGAGAATAACAATAGAAGAAAACATGTGTAAATAACATTCCTGCGAATATAACATTTATGGGAACAAATTTTCAAAACTTGAAACAAACATGGGAATGTTGCATTTCTAATCTCACATTCCTAGGAATCATATTACAAAACTTGAAATAAACATACCCTAAAGTCTTTTTGACATATTCTAAAGGAACTTTTTTTTTTAAAAGAAATAATAATAACAAACACAATTTAAAAGGAGAATTGAATGATATCCAAAATATAATTTTAGCAGTAACTCAATGATTTTTTAAATTTCAATTTTACAAATTTTCAAAAAAAAATTAAATTATACAATTTATTTAGGGATCCCTCACAAAAGTGAAGAGAGATAGGGTGCTTTTATAGCCACCCTTCTTTACAAGCACCATATTTATTTGCTCCACAGTGGGGATGCTTATTTAGTATGGTGCTAAATAGGTGAAGCACCCACCATTGTGGATAGTCTTAGAAATAAAATAGCACTCACAAATATATTTATGTTTACTTATCTCCAAGGATACTAGCAGAGCTTGAAACTCAGAATATCGAAATTCAAAGTTTGTCCTTCTACTACTAGATTAAACTCTTAAGTTGGAAAATCGCAATGAACAAGAAAATTAATTTGTATTTCAAATTAATAATGACAAATGAAATATCCCTTATACCTAAACCATATATCATCTTGATTTTTTACTAAAAGAGTTTGTTGGTTTAATTGTTCATGCTAATTGGGATTGCTCAGTCAAACATATTGTCCAAAAGTTGTTGGTAATTTTGTGGAGTTTTTGAAGGAGTTGAAAAAATTACACCACGTAATGAACCAAAACCTTAAGTCATCAAGTATATTGGTCATCTAACTTATAAGTAACATATACTTTAGCATCCAATATAGAACTTTAACTCACACTTGACACATTGAGATCTCTCCCTTAAGTTTGAGACACTTTGCGATCAAGATAAAGAGACATAATAAAATAAAGTTAGACATATGCACGACATGCTAAAAAAGGTGGGTTGATGGTGGCTTTATACAAAGAGTTTTTATCCCTTTCTTTCATGATAAATAAAGGATTAAGCAAATGAAATCCAAAAAATGAAGAAAACAGTTCATCATAATGTTAGGACTTTCGCGGGAGCGTAAACTGGGTTGGATAATTACATTGGACTAAGAGCAACCACTCAAGTGAGATTAACTATTGGGAAAAACCCATGTCCCACATCGGATAGATAAGACTCTTCATAAGAGTTTATATAAAGGAGGCAAACCTCTCCTTATGAACCGGTTTTTAAGGATGAGTTAGGCCTCCAATTTCATTATGGTATCAGGGCTTGTCGAATTCAAGGGCCACCTATCGATTCACGCACTAAGCCCAAAGAGTGTTGCTGGGTGTGACAGCCGATTCACGCACCAAAGCCCAAAGAGTGCTGGGTGTGATGGGGGTGTATTGGGAAAAATCCATGTCCCACATCGGATAGATAAGACTCTTGATAAGAGTTTATATAGAGGAGGCAATCCTCACCTTATGAACCAGTTTTTAAAGATGAGTTAGGCCTCCAATGTCATTATTAACATCACATCTTCATCCAAATACTAAAGACATTAGATTTATGGGTCATCTCATTTATATGTTTGTCACTATATTTTCTTGCATCCAATCTGAAACTTTAACTCATATAAGACATGTTAACATCTCTCACTTTAAGTGTGAGACTCTCCGCATATGTGATTTGGTAACAAAGCCAAATAAAATTAGATGAAGACATATCGTGGTAAAAATGGTGAGTTGGTGGTGATTTAATGGAGGGAGGTTTATGTTCCTTTCTTTCATGAGAAGTTACAAAATAAATTAGAAAAGGAAAGAAAATAAAAATAAAAAATTTGAACATGAGATAAATGATAAGGAAAAAAAAAGGAGAGTGTGCTTTTATGGGAGCGTATAAGGAATAGAGTGAATTGTCGATAATTTTACTGGTTCAATTAAGGAGTTAGGCATTTTTTAGTAAATATTTAACCAAAAAATTACACTAACTAAAAAAACGCCACATTATTTTAAAATTTATAATAAGTATTTATTTTGTCAAATCAACAATACACATATGCTTTTTCCCATTGTCAAATTTCACCAAAGAATAAAAGTGAACGAGTTTGAAGTAGTTTAGGTTGAATAAAAAAAATATAGCATGAAAGAGAATGACATCCAATAACTAAAAGTTTAAGATAAAAAAAATAAACAATTGAAAACTCAAAACTAATAAAATAAATTATCATAATGTTGGGACTTTCGGGAGAGTCTTCACCGGGTTGGATGATCGTATTACGTCAGTAACAACCATACAAGTGAGATTGACACCACATCTTCACATAAATCCTGAAGACATTATGTATTTCGGTCATCTCACTTACATGTTGTTCAAAATCTACTCTTTCATCCAATGTATAACGTTAAAACACATTTGACACATTAACATATCCTAATCAATTGTGTGACTATCTGCGTCCATAATTATGTAACGTAGTCAAATAAGGTCAAAATTAGGTACAACATGTTCAAAAATGTTGATTGGTGGTGATTTCATGAAGAAGGTGATTTCAAAAAAGGTGATTTCATGAGAATAGAGAAAGGAAACTAGAAAGAAAAATAAAACAAATATGAAGAAGAAAAAAATTGAACATGGGAGAAACATTAAGTTGAAAAATATGTAGTGTGTGTTTTGTCCGTGAGAGTATAAAAAATAGATTGAATTATTGGTAATTATATGGTTTTATTGAAGGAGTTGGAGATTTTTGGGTAAATATTACCAAAAAAATAGACTTAATTAAAAAAATGTTGTATCATTTTAAAATGTCTAATAAACATGTATTTTGTAAATTCATCAAAACACATGTACATTTTCCATTGTCACACCCCATCGTAGATCATATGCGAAGGAGTTTCAAAAAAATAGAGTTTGAATACTAAAATAGAATGAAAGTGAAGGACATCCAAAAACGAGGTTTCACGGTAAAAAATGGTTAATAAGTAAATGTTCTCTATAAATATTAAGATTTTTTTTAGTCCCTTGAAAAAAAATTGTATATCTGGATTTTTTGCAAAACATGAAGATATTAGATTCTTTCCAAGAGCGGGGGATACTTGCTCCCACACTGAACGTAGTTGAGCACATAAACGAATTCCTTCTATCATTGGTTCCAGGAGACGAAAAGGAATATACCCGTTTTGATTCGGTTTGCAAATCAGCCGAGAATAGTGGGGTACAAAACGTCAAGTTGTGGATTTGATAAAGAGAGCGACAAAACTTCTATGTTCAAAAAAGAAAAATTAATAATATGGGATGAGGCACCAATAATGCATTGTTATTGTTTTGAGGCGTTTGATTGAACCATGCACGATATAATGTCTTATGATGGTGTCGATAATACAGACAAACCATTTGAGGGTGTTTTTATGGTTTTGGCAGAGATTTCAGACAAATTTTGTCAGTGATAAGAAAAGAATGCAGACATGACATACTTGCTTCATCCATCAACTCATCAAAGTTGTGGAGTCACTGTAAGGTTCTCACACTTACAACAAATATGTGTTTACGTGCTTCAACCGTTCGTGTCGACCAAGATGAGATAAGAAAGTTTGCCGATTGGATACTTTCAATTGGAGATGGAATAGGATCCGTCAACGAGAGTGGAGAAATTAACGTACACATTCCTTATGAGTTGCTGATAAAAGATTCCTCTGATCCGTTGCATTCTCTGGTTGATTTTGTATATCCGTTTTTTTTGCAAAACATGAAGATCTCGGATTTTTTCCAAGTGTGGGGGATACTTGCTCCCACATTGGACGCATTTGTGCACGTAAACGAATTCGTTCTGTCATTGGTTCCATGCGACGAAAAGGAATGTATCAATTTGATTCGGTTTGCAAATCAGACAGAATAGTGAGGTACAAAGCAAATGGTTTACCACCGAATTCTTAAACAATATCAAGTTTCCCGGTATTCCAAACAACAAGTTGAGATTTAAATTTGGATGTCCAGTTATGTTGATGAGGAACATTGACCAAGCAGCTGGATTGTGCAATGAGACTAGGTTGATTCTAGACAATCTTGGGAAGAACTTTATTTGTGCAACTGTTATTACCGGAAAAAACGCTGGTGAAAAAGTAATTATTCCAATAATGAACTTAGTTCCGAGTGGTCCTGAACTACCTTTCAAATTTACTACGAGACAATTCCCGTTGGCTTTGTGTTTTGCAATGACAATAAATAAAAGTCAGGGTCAAGCGTTGTCTCATGTTGGAATCTATCTTTCCAACCCGGTTTTTACTCATGGACAGTTGTACGTCGCTGTGTCGAGAGTCACTTCCAAAAAGGGATTGAAAATGCTTATATTGGATGAAGAAAATCGTGTGTGTACTGAGACCACTAATGTTGTGTACCGTGATGTTTTTCAGAACCTTTAACCAATCGTTCCTGATGACGCAGATGTGTATGCGTTTTTTTTCTCTTTTAAATTTCGTTGTAATGTATGTTTTTTATTTGGATATGAATTTATTGTTGCTACTTGCAACTATTGTAATAGTTTCGTAAAGAAAGAGTTATGGATTAGTCATGTAGATAAACTACAATTCTGCAACTAACAATTGAGATCACATTCTTATTTCATTGTATAAAATCCAATGACATTTATTGATGTGCAAAGAACATGCTGAATGATCGATTTGTTATAGGGACTAATATGTTATATGGAGTAATATTTTTGATCCCTTTTTTGACAATATTTTTGGTCTCATGTACCTTCAGGTGCTGGTTTTGTGCTTCAGGTGACGTGATATCATTCAGATGTACACATGCTGACGTTAATGGAACTTCTATGGCATTGAAATATCATTGACCAATTGCAATAGGTGCAATGCCTTCTCTTCGGCTCCAAAATTAACACTGCCTGATACATTAAGGTGTTTATCTACTGAGACTTCGATTTTTCTATTATTTGATGGAGCAGCTCCAATATTCGCATACTCAGTTTAATTTTATTTATAATGTCAGTATCCTTCTGATCTTTCTCATTTTCCTAATATAGGTCGTACTCTTTCAGTGACCATATTATCAACTATACGTTCTGCTTCATTTTATATACAATCTACTATACATCCATCTTTTTTTTTCTTTGTTCTTTGGAGCGCCTATGTCTATGTGCATGCACAGGACAATTTTGTAGTCCCTTTTTCAAGCCTTTTCTGCTGTGTTTTTGTTGATGGGTTATTTTATAATATGCTTAGTTAAAAAATGTGATAGATAGTTGGTGTCTTTGTCGTTGTTTGTTATACTTATTTGTTACACGATTGAATAATTAAAAATTCGTGTTGGATGTTAAGATGAATCAAGTGTATGCACGATATTAACTTTGTATATATATGGGTATCCGCTATAGAAATCATGGAATTTGAAAGAAATTGTATATAAGGGCAATTGGTAGAGATGATTTGTTGGGTAGGGACAATTAATTGTATATCGAGTGGTAGGCCACGAGACTCCAACACCCCCAGTTATATGTTGAACATCAAAGAAAAAAAACAGACTCATGTCTCCGCGATTAATTTTAGTCATCCATGTAAAATATTTCAGCGTTAAATATTAATATTTCGACATTACATCCGTTAAATCATTCATGTTTATAGATACGGAAATCCAAATGACTATATACGCATTGATATTTGTATATAATATACAATAGAAAATACGATAACGATGTGTTCTATTGATATAGTGTGTATAAAGTAATGAATTTGCCGTTTAATTAGATTTTATAAAGTAAATAAAAAATAATCGTAACTCTAGCCCGTGCTTGGCACGGGTTTCCAAACTAGTGATAATACATACGTATTTTGGTAGTGTCTTCTGTCGGAAAAAAAAAGTGTTTTGGTAGTGTCATATCAATATGTATTCAATGTTTTGGTAATGATAATTCATAAAATAAAATTTAAAAAAAAAAAAAAAAAACCTATGAATACACGAAATCATGAAAATATGAGACATACTTTAACACAATCTTGATCGTAAAGAAGCCATAAAAAATAATGTAAAATTATATTTCTACCATAAACTTGATTCATAAGAATGAACTCATATATATCATGTTCTCGACAAAACATTTGAAACATAGGATTCTCCATGATCCATTGTCAAAGTTGGCAATATAAATCAAATTGTAACTTAAAACTATTGACTCATACACAATGTCTGAATCTGCATAAGAAGAACTCATATAACTAATATGTGGTAGACGGGTATACACACTAGTTTTAGAAGAAAAAGCCTTGGATGCACTCTTCATCCGTTTTGCACAAGAAAAAAAAAGGTGTCCGATTAATTCTCTTCAATATAAATAATGAATAAAAGTAAAACCAGAAATGTCTCACCTGAGATGGCCTAAATCTTTGATGGTAGCCTCTCTAATATTGTGTCTACTCCCCCATTGACCTTGCCGATATTTCTTAGATTTAATAGTATTATGATATGAACATATCATCATAGACTGTATTTGAAATTTGTACATGATAGGTTTTTGTGAAAAACAAGATATATATTTTTTTTTATAGAAAATGCGAAGGTCATGCATCTTCTTAAACATGGTATCATATATCAATGAAAGTATTTCACAAGAATTTTATTTGAAATAAGGTTATATGTATATGATGGGTCTACCACAGTGTTAGTAATACTCACAATTTTTCTTCGTGTAATAAGTGACGGATCCAAGATTTTTGAATAGTGAGGGAGCCATATATGAAAATTTGTACCATTGTCCTCTACAATTTTTCATATTATGAAAACTTTGAATGATTTTATCATTTTTAATATCAATAAAAATATCTTTCACTATATAAATAACTAAATAATCATTTTTTTTTGAAGAAGCAAAAATGAAATTTATTAAAATCACAATGAGTCTTGACGAGCACAAAGAGTGTTAGGGTAGGAGTCATAAATTAGCAAAATACAAATACAAATGATAGATGGGGAACACCGAAATGTAAACACATACATCCGTGCATCAAAGACAAAATCTAAAGACCCCCCCAGGAAACACCTCCTAACATTAAGGACACCAAAAATAAAGCTAACATCAAAATCAAAGACAACCCTCCGCACAACAACATAAACAAAAGTTGTACCAAATCCCTCAAATATCATCACAAGCTGCCACAAAATCCGAAACTAGATTATCCACGCCTACCACATCCATACCAACACGCAAAAACCACACCTCCCACAAAACCCCCAACCATCATGCAAGTAGCTATCTCCATCACACCACGCAAACACCAATAACCTCGCTAACCCTCCCGTTGGCCACCACCCACCCACCCATTTTGCCGGCGTTTAAACATCACCGAAAACAACCGTAGGAAACGATTCTGATGCTCCGTCTCCCTACTGTATCACCACCACCACAGCCACAACCCGAAACCCGTTTCTTCTCACCACCGATCCACCAAAACAACATCACCACCATCACCTCCTCCCACCACCTAACCCGTGACTTACATCACCACCATCACCGCCTCACCACCAAACCCATGCCTACAACACCACCATCACCTCCTCCACGTTAATCCTTATCAAATCGGACGAACCCGTACCGAAAACCGCGGACAAAAACAGAACAATCAAGAGCGGAACACCACCTCTGGCCCACTCGTAAACCACCACAAAAACGACCACAAAAACACCTCCAAAAGCCGCCTTTCACAACCATGGTCTATACCGCCGCTGATGCTCTAACCACCTCTGTTACGCTACTACATCACCTCCTCACCACCACATAACCACCACCCAATAACAACATCTCGCCGGCGCAACAGCCTCACCACATAACCACCACTAATCCACCACATAACCACCACCTCTTGCCAGCACAGCAGCCACCACGATTGCAAGGCGAGGCCACAACGTAACCCACTAAACTAACACAGAAACACCCATATCAAAACAGATCTGAACGAGGCTGGAAAGGATCCACGGAAACAGCAGATGGGTTGAAGAGCACGAGCACAAACCGCCTTGAAACCACCACAACTTCAAAGGAAAATACAGATCTACGACGAACCCTGTCACGCCGGCTACGATATGGGAAAACCCATGTCGTCGGCGCAACCATTTGAAAAACAGAGCCACCACGAACCCAGTCTTCCGGCGAAATCACC
>Ga0315914_1011020_pt1 | contig 11005 bp, 6 predicted proteins | sample MpolenodulesMG_FD_203920 | JGI IMG/M metagenome (GOLD analysis project Ga0315914, IMG submission 203920) | Medicago polymorpha root nodule microbial communities from Los Angeles, California, United States - elongated nodules | ecosystem: Host-associated > Plants > Roots > Nodule | place: USA... | reverse complement strand
GGCTTAAACTTTATTTATCATAAAGCCTCTCGATCAAAGGAATGTGGTATGAATCATAAGAAATGTCCTTGTGTGATTAGGACATCATATTGGTTGCCTTGTGTTTATATTATTGCTATAAACATTCATCATAAAAAGCATCTTCAATTCGATGAGTTAAACAGTCACTGAAAGTGGTTACATTTTGAGGTTGATGATGTTATGGAAGAAGGTCATCCAGATGTTTGGCTACGTTTTCTACGTATAATTTCTCCAATCACTACATCTCTCAAGAATGCTTCAAGCCAAAGCTCATGCCATATTTGAAAAAGACGGTGGTGATGTATTTAACTCCCACTGACAAGTTGGCTGAGTTTGAGAGCAACTTAACCATTTCTTTCATGATACTCGTGAAAATCAAATTGTGTCTCGTATTGAATTGTAGGCCCCACACATAGATCTGAGTGATGATAACAAATGTATTGTGTTTCGTTATCTAAAGATTCTTATGGATGATTCTAACTTACGCTCCATGTTTTCCCTGATGGTTTCTGAAGACGGAGTGCTATGTTTGTGGGTTCATTCAAATTATAAGTGTCAAAAGTATCAGTAGATTTTATTGGGTTGGTTAATTGTGTTGTAATTTTAGTTTACGTTGCCAATTTGCATTTTTTTTCTCTATTTGTGTGATGTTTGTTCTATCATTATATCTCTAATTATGATGAATTGTTTTTGTTGAATTATGAGTTTTGATATATTGTTGTTCATTATGAGTGTTGTATATTGTTGTTAATTGTTCTTGAAAATATGAGTGGTTGTTGAATTATGTACTTGGTATTGTAAATTTTGTCTAAGTCGGAAGCAGGAACAAATTAGATCTTAACTTCCGATCTAATCTTGGGTTGTAATTTTTTATTTGAGTTTAAATGAAATCGAGGACAGATTGGATCTTAACTACTAAACTAGACTGATTGGGAGTTAGGACTCGAGATAGGCTTTTTAGAAATGTGGGTGGCCTGAGAGCATTTTAAGGGGCCTATCGAGCAATTTTCCCATATTTTAGCATGATTTCGACCATAAATAAAAGTGCAAAAACAATCAAGCTTGTGTCTAAACCCATTTAGTCAATATAAAACCTAGGTCGATCCGGACTAACCCAATAGACTTCAAGATACACACTATCAAAGTCTCCATGTACTTTTGTAAAAAGATAATATTAGTGATTTTATATCAAATATGATCTAATGTAAAAATTATCAATAAAATATATCTACACGTGTAAACCTAATAAAAAGAGTTGCATTTAAAAATTTTAAGTTTATATATGGTTAATTTGGTCCTAATGGAAGGAACACAAGTTGAGTTTAATTGGCATTCGGTGTCAATATAAAAGAATTATATTAGCGTTCAGTTATACTTCACCAAACCGGTGGGGATTGAGTCTAGTCTAATGGGCTAGACTTCCACAATTTAGCAAACCAAGGTTTGAATCTCGACTGAGAGAGACACTCATATTTATTGTCTGACACGACATAAATTGTATTAGTTCAAATGAAGAAAATTTATAAGAAACATGATTAATAATAATTCATCAATTAGATAATCGTAAGAAACTAATATATCAAAGCGACATAAAAATAGGAAATGAGTGATAAACCAAAAGAAGGGAATAAAATAAGCAGCACTGGCCCATTATCCACATAAGCCATAATAGTATGAAAATTACTCTTCTCACTTCTTAAATTGCACGTTTTATCAATTGTGGTTTTCCCAACGACAATTAATTATTGTTCGACTTTCCAACGACAGTTTAATGTCATTGGATGCTTTTAAGATTGGTTAAACCGACTTAAAAAGTGATTGAACTGCTCTAAAAAGTTCCCAACGACACTTAAATGTTGTTGGAAAGCCGAATAATAGTTAACTTTCATTGGAGTATGTTTTTTAGCAATTTGAGAAGTGAGATGAGTATTATTCTAATAATATGGTCATTCTTAATTATATGTAACCCAATAACAAATGGGTTGGTCCATTTGCCCACATATTAAATATTAGTCAATTTGAACTTAACGTGTAACCCAATATTCCTTTCCAAAAAAACGTGTAACCCAATATTAAGCGGGTGAGCCTGAGTTGGCCTATTTTATGCAACCCAGGTCTGGCTACCTTATTTAACAACTCTACAAAAAAAAAAAATCATGTGTATATGATTTTTAATGACAAATGTTAATATATTAAATGTTATGGTAGTACTTTCACTATTGTCAAGATTCAAACCTAAACCTTTAACTCGTTAACCCCTTTAATCCCTTAGATCTCTCTAGTAAGCTACCTATCCCCATTGCATATGAATACTTATCTTCCATTTTTAATAAATTTTAGTATTGTTTTTATACCACTGTAAAAAGCTAGAACTCTAAGCTTTTTTTAAGAATTGGGTTTGAGACTATAATCAATTTTAAGATTGAAATCCAAACATAACTAATTTGTGATCAAAGTGTGTTTGACCAACCCAAAAGTGATTTTGGGATGTGTGATGTAGAACCAAACATAGATCTAAGCAAATATAAAAAAATAAAATAAAAAAAAGGAAAAGTTGAGTAAATAAAGACCTTGGTGTTCCAACAGCTTTTAGAAGGGTGATGATGGAAGGGACATAAACAGTTCCCCATTTAGGGACCACAATCTCAGGAACCATAACAGTTGCAGGTAACAGAACGCAATAGAACACAAATGTGTGTATGTGCACCACAATCTTTTGAACAAAGAAAAAATTGCAAACAATATATAACTTCTTCCACAAAGACACTTTCTGCAATAGAAAAATTAAACAAGCACATGCATGAATGAATTTAGATCATAAGGTAAAGGAAAATGTTAACTTGTGTCCTTAAAACATAATTAATGAGTCAAAAGTATAAATATTATGTTGTAATCAATACATTTAATTTCTTTTTTTTTACTTTTGATAATTGAATGCACAAAATTAAAAAAAAATATTTCTACTTTTAGGTTTCTTAACACATGCATTTAGGGCATAAGTTAGGAATACTTTAAGTTAAATTATAATTGACTAATATATTCATAAGGATTAAATAACTACCTTGCTTCTAAGAATCTCCATAGCCATTTTTCTAAAAAGATTGGCTGGCCCACATGACCATCGATGTTGTTGGTACCTATAAGCCTTGAATGTACTTGGCAATTCATTTTTAACCTATTGATCATATATCAAGAATAACTTATATTCAAATAAAATCAATGTGACATTAAAATTTTGTTAAGATAACATGTAAAGAGACGAGAGTTTTGAGATTGGAACCTCTAAATTACAAAGGTATAAGAATTTCCATCCTTCCAGACTAGCACGTACGGCCAAATCCATATCTTCAACTGTGGTCCTATCTTTCCACCCACCAGCTTCATTCAATGCTGAAATTCTCCACACACCAGCAGTCCCTATGCCATTTCATTTACAAGACCATAAATATTGACATTATTGTAATGTAAGATATTCATCATGCCAAATCACAACAAGCATAGTTCTAAATTACGATTATTAAACAAATGTAATTGTGACCACAATTGATCGGATGGTTGCCATTTGTTACTGCAGGACGCGGTTATAGCAGGAAATCCTATTCCGATGTACTGGCCACATTTTACATCAATATTAAAGTTTGCTACAATTGTGACTATAATCGCAATTTAGAATATGTCCACAAGAAAACTGAACTACTATTACTTCCATTGTTGTAAGTACTACTTCCAGTATTCTTATTCTTTTTGAAAAGGAAAATTGATGAAATTGTTGTAGACATAAGATGAGATTACTACCATTGAAGCCAAAGAAGGCGTAAGCAGAAGACCCCACTTCTTGTTCAACTTTAAAATGATAATCAAGCGACATTTGTTGCATTCTGGTCATCAAACATTCGTTCGCATTCACTAAAAACAAAGAAGTTATTATCATACACACTATATTTTTCATATAACAGTATATAAACAAAATACATGATTTTTTTTAGTTGAATTTTTTATTATTCCATTTATACCTTTAAAATAAACTTGCTTTTAAGAATACTATATCGTTTTTTTTTTTTGAAATAAGAATACTATATTGTTAGTGTTATTGAAATTTTTTTATTATATTTATTATTTTATTGGTAAAAGATAAACATATTTTGTTACTACTTAAAAGTCACAAACATATATATATATATATATATATATATATATATATATAATCTTAATTAAAATCAAAATTTAATTAAAAAAACATTATTTTTAATTTACACGCGTTAGCGCATTAAAAAAGAGATAGTTGAACACTAATTTTTTATAATAAAAATGCATCAATGGTTATTTATTAAGATTAGTTTCTTAAACCCACGAGTTGGTCTGGTAGTATTGACTTAAGACCTGAGAGTGTGCTCCTCCTCAAAGTCTTAGGTTTGATTCTCTCCAATGCAATTTTGATGGGCTAATTTAGTTTCTTAAAAAAAAAATAGTTTCTTAAAATAATTTATATTTCGGTCATAACTTCTTTCAAATTTAAATGAAGGGTCATGTTAACTTGGACAAGTTAAGGAGTTAAAAATAGAAATTAAAAATAAATTTTATATTAAGAATATAACTTTTGCAATTTTCAAGACATTGAATGCATAAGTTTCAAAAAAACCTTCTACATTTGATTTCTTAACTTATACCCTAAAGACATAAGTCAATGTTTCCTTTAAATGAATAGTGTGAGAGTTATTGTGGGTTGTATAGGATAATAAAAAGGCTGAGAGAAGACCATTGACCATGCAATGACTCTGGTGAAAATTTATGATGGTTTTGTGTACTCATTTTACTCAAACTAATCAATTTATAAACTTTATCAAATCTTTTGTCCGAGTTGTAGGCCCTCAATACCATGTAGCCATAAATGAAGCCTAGGAAGTCATAAACATAATAAAAATCATTACTCCTTCCATCTCAAATTATACGACATTTTATCCTTTTGATTTACTCAAACTAATCAATATATAAACTTTGATCAAATCCTTTTGTCCGAATTGTAGGTCCCCAACACCATGTAGCCATAAATGAAGCCTTGGAAGTCACAAACATATTAAAAATCATTACTTCTTCCGTCTCAAATTATACGGCATTTTAAATATTTCACACGTATTAAAAAATAAGGTTGATATGCCTTTACCCTCTATAATATAGGTCATTTTTGGTTTTCCCATTTGTAAATTTTTTTTGTCAGAATCTGACAAAAATATTTTACAGGAAGGAAAACCAAAATTGACCTATATTACAGGGGGGTAAAGGTCTATTAACCCAAAAAAATATAAATTTTTGTATATGGGAAAGAGAGATATTATGAGTTGTTTTACAAAATTGTTCTTAATAAATAATATGGAGAATATAAATGAAAGAATTGAAAAAAGAGAGACTAATAAATAATTAAGGTTATAATAGGAAAAATAACATTAATGTTTCATTGATATTATAAAATGACATATAATTTGAAACAATTTTTTTTAAAGCGACATATAATTAGGGACAGAAGGAGGAAAGGAGTCGAATAAATTAAATAGAAGCCTTCATTATCTTTATTTGATTTTTCACAATTCGGATTGAAGAACTAAATTAGATAGTTATATGAGTGAAATAAGACAGCTTATATTGAATAAAATTTCAGAATACTCTATTACTTATAGTTAACAGGTAGTATGATGGAGTATTGTTGTTGTATAATCATCAATAGTACGAGTTTACTTATACTCCCTCATTCTCATAATAACGGAGTCTTTTGTTCATTTCATTGATATTAAGAAAAAAATTACAAGTGAAAGAGAGAGAAACATGATTTTGAATGTCTCGTTAAGTATTGATGCATTCTTCATTATCATAAATGTAAAATATAATATACTGAATTGAGAGTGATGAAAGTAGTATTAATTATAGTTATAATTGTAAAAAAAGTACTAAATGGGTCAATTTTTAAGACAATTTTTTTTATACAAATGACTCGGTTATTTTGAGATAGAAGGAGTACGTGACAATGACTTTTCATTATAGACAAATGTTAACTTCAACTCTTAAAGACACATGTTAAACAACTTATTATTCTGTCAAAAAAAACATTATAAAATTATATATTTTAAAAATCGTGGATTCAACTTTTCAAAAATCAAAATATTATGTTTGAATACAAAATTACTTTTTTTTAAGTTCCTTAAAATATGCTCCAGTTGAAAAATTAAAAATAGACGAGTTATGAATATCATTGCTATTGAAAAATCACGCTAAGAAAATAACACTAGCTTTTTTGGATATGATAGTTGGCAAAACAACTAGAGCCATAAACTAGCACCAAGCGGTGGGACCTACCTCACCTCTAAACAAAAAAGCCACCGTCAGTCCTTTTTTGACGAATTAAAAAAGACAGTTTTTCCCTTCAAAGAAAGACAGTTTTTTTATCTTCCATTGATTGTTTGTCACATTTAAATCACGTGTGTGTCTGTAACCTACCATAATTTAGCCAATGCATATCGAAATTTTAAAAAAAAATCATAATTACCCAATGTCAATAATACAAACATGTCACCTCCAAAATGACAAACAAACGTGCTAAATAAGATTTGTTTTCTATAAATATTTTAAATTTTGTTTTTAGTTTCACTAAAACTTTTCAACAAGTTTTGAATACTATCCATAAAAAAAATAAAAAAAAAACCCTAAATGTTTTCCGTTATGATTTTTGGCATTTATTTTTTAGTAAACTCATGTTTATCATTTAAAGTTTTAAATTATATTTTACATTCATATTTAGTACATTATTATAAAAACTCATCTTACAAAGAAATCTAAATTTTTGTTGGAATGATTGTCATAGTATTATAAATATCTCTCTAAATATCCATTTAAAAATGTAGAGGGTACACATTGGTTGAAAATTTTAGAGGAACTATTGAAATATTTATTGAGACCAAAACTTATTTAACCTTACTTCATTAAAGGGGTATAAAAAATGAGATGAAAATGCTAAAATTGTTTTTTGATAGACTATACTTAGAAGTCGTGGCTTTTTATCGATGATGATAACGAGAAGAAGAGACTAGTTAGCAATATAGAATATTTGTTTTCAGTTTTTTCAATCATACCTTTGTGTCCTAACATAGAAATTAAAATACATTCTTTTAAACCGTGTTTTTTTAAAGGGGAAAGGAGTTGACTAAGTTGTGGCTAGATTTGTTTAGGTTCAATTCTGCCTGCAATTTTCCTCACCTCAAAATCAAAAGAGGGAGCTTTGTATCCTCATTGTCAACACTTTTCCCCAAAAATTGAAACGAAAGATAATATACAATGAAAATGAATGAGATCATCTTTACACTTATATTAATGAAGAACGACTAATGCATCTATCTTTACAATTACTTTACATGTATTTAACTTTTATTATAATTTTTTTGTTAATATAAAGTTGTGTGCTATCCTAAATTTCAAAACTTTACGTATATGTATTGTATCGCACCCACACTCATATTACTTATTTGAGTTTCATATGTTAATTGTTAAGGTCAATGCGAATCTAGAAGAAGAAAAAGAAAATACCAAATTTTCAGCGAGGTTGAACGAGACCAATTTTAGGATTATTGACAAGAAAAAGGATGATTTGGCGGAGAAAATCAGGTTTTTATATATTAGTGACCAACGATTATTGCATATTTCTTTATAATTATTTTACATGCATCGCACCCACAAACGTACTATGTATTCGGGTTAATGCAATTCTTGATGAAGAAAAAAAGTGAAATTACCAAACTTCCAGCGAGCTTGAACGAGACCAATCTCAGGATTATTGACAAGAAAAGGGATGGTTCGGCGGAGAAAGTCAGGCTCAGGTTGAAAATCAGCATCAAAGATGGCAACATATTCACATTGTAGGACATGCCTATGTTTCATTCCCTCCTTTAGAGCACCAGCTTTGTACCCATTTCTGTTGTCCCTAACTTCATACTTTATGTTCACACCTTTGTTTCGCCATCTACGGCATTCTTCCTGTACCAATTCCTGCAACAACAAAAAAATTGGTTCACATGTTACAATCACCCTTTAATGCAAACTTTACCCCATCCTTAACCTATCAATCATTCACTACTCATAATTATTTTTGAGTGGACAATTAATAATTACTACCACTACTAAAAGAACACTTCAAAAAAACACTACTAACAGAAGTTGAATTTTAGACCAAAAATAAAAAGAATTTCCACTAGGATTTTTACATTTATTATATTAGTTAGCAACGAAATTATAGATGTGTTTCATGTGTCTCATATTTTATTATATGCTAATTCAACCTTTTTAGTAGGGTAAGTTGTCACACTGCATTATTCTCTTCTTTATATATTAAAATTAATCTTAAAACATTATTCCTCTTAAAAAAAATTCTTAAAACATTATTCCCTACTTTTATCTATTAAAAATAATCTTAATTATCATGGTTAGATATAATACAACTCCATAAAACCGACTTACAAAATGAGAATTGTCTTCACTTATAAACACATGTTCAGACTATATTTTATCTGATATAGAACTTTTTAACAAATAATCACACTCCTGTACGATAGTACCAAAAAACAAACAAGCACACTTGTATAAATATTGCATTGAAAGATTTGACAATATGACTTCCACCCAAAAGAATAACTTAACTTGAATCAAATTCAAGTTATCCGTTTAGAAGTAGCCCACCTCTAGTAAAAAAAGTCTAAAATAAACTAAATGTCCATTGAGTATAATTAATAAAATATTTTACTATCCTATTTACAAGAAACAATTGTCTTTTTCGATTAATTGAGCAATTGATATATCCGGTCTAAAATATAGACCAAATACATCAATTGTTCAATGAATCAAAAAAATCAAATGTTTTTTGTAATAAGACTGGAGGAAGTAATATTTTACCATTAAATTAACACTATTAATGATTTTTTTAATACACGTGTAAAACTCAAAATGGTCAACTAATGCGAGAATGAGAGAGTAGCATGTATACCTTGATTGTTGGGTCAGTTGAATCGTCAAGAATTTGTATGATGATTCTATCAGAAGGCCAAGAGAGTTCACACGCAGCACCAATTGATAGCTGATAAACCTGCAATTTGAACAACAAACATGTATTAATGAGAGAAAGTTGTGCTTTTGAAAGCTGACTTTAAAAGTAAAAAGTCAACATTGAAAATTCACCTCTCTTTCATTGTACATTGGGATTTGAACAAGAACCATGGGATAATTGGTGTTTCCCAACTCAACATCATCCTCAATAGCCTCAAATTTATAACGTTTCTCGGGTGTTCTCTTGAACAACTTCACGTAACAAATGACAATTGCCATGTAAACTTTCTCAACCAACATTATCAATGACAATCCTAGGCATAAATACACTGTCCATCTCAACATTGGCACTATCAAAGGTTCTCTTATTTGCTTCCATATGAACTCAAGTTGCATACCAACTCCTTCACTTGCTACTTGAAATGCCTCCATTATTTTTTATCACTACAAATGGGAAAGGCAATGACCCACTTTGGTTGAAATGAAAGATGAAACCAATTATGGTTCCTTATATAAAAAGAGAATAGATGCAGGACAGAGGAATGACAGTGTAAAGCAAATAAAAGGATAATATAAAAACTATGCATGTTTGTGTGATTCAGATTTGTAAGAGCTAGAATAAATAAAATATTTTTACATAGACAATTTTGTCCGTGACGATCGGATCGAACCACAATTTATTAATTTATTATTTTGACGGGATCGCACCACGAGTTCAACAGTTTTAATATAAATTTTATTTTTGGACTATAGTTTTGATGTAAAATATATATGTCTTTTCTAGGGAAATATAAAATATATGTCGTTTTTAAGAAATATGTTTTTTTTGTGTAAAAAAAAAAGAAATATATGTTTTTTTAAAACATAAAACATATGTTAGCTTTGCATGAAAGGAGCAGTTAATAAGGAATTAAAAATGAAAAATTACTTTTTTTTTAAAGTTGAAAAATAATTATTTTTAATGTAAAATTTGTCTTTTCTTTCTTCTTTTAAAGGTGGAGAATCCACACCAACAATGAATTAATCCAACAAGTAAGAGATTTAGGCCCGTTAAGTATATGGTCAACGGTTCGACTCCTGACTCATACGTATGGAAAAATTTAAATAAGAGGAGATAACCAACTTTGTGTGCTCAACATGTTCCACTTATAGCATGTAGGGGGATCAAGCCCCCCCCGGAACAAAACAAATTTCTCCTTTAATAATACTACCATTATATTATAAGTCAATTTGAAAAAAATATTTTTCTTTTAATTTTAAGTCATTTTATAGTATAAATGCATCATTATGGATTCTTTCCTATCATACCTTTTACCATTGATCACTCTTTTTTTTCTATTCTTTTAATATCTTTTCCCATTATATCAATAAGGGATAATTTTGTAAAATCACTTATAATTTTTTTTTCAATAAAACATTAACTACATTTCTTAATATGTGTGAAAATGTTAAAATGACATATAATAAAATACGAAGGGTGTTCTTTTTTATGGCCCCATAAAGCCGACTAGACGCACCTGTTAATACTTATCTCACTCAACTAATATTTAGGCGTTATATTTTATACTTTCATCAACTAATGTATTTAGAGTTTGTTTTGTTATAATGGTTATGCATATGTATTTTCTAAGGGTCTGTTTGATGGTCAGGATAGGGAGACAGGATATGATACATTAATCATATCCTGCTGAAATCTCATGTTTGATGCACCAAAGGGATAGGATAAAATAAACCATTTTCCTATCCTATCCTGACTTTCCTTTGTAATTTCTATCTTGAGTATAAGCTGGGTTAAAAATTATCCTGATGGGATTAGAAGATCATTCCTTATTTATTATCTTGATATTCTACCATTTTTAAAAAATATTGTCATTTTTAAAATAATGATAGCATGTATTTTCTATTA
>Ga0315914_1011017_pt1 | contig 11006 bp, 9 predicted proteins | sample MpolenodulesMG_FD_203920 | JGI IMG/M metagenome (GOLD analysis project Ga0315914, IMG submission 203920) | Medicago polymorpha root nodule microbial communities from Los Angeles, California, United States - elongated nodules | ecosystem: Host-associated > Plants > Roots > Nodule | place: USA... | reverse complement strand
GTTCACAATACTAATCAGATACAGACTCTTAAGACTCTTAAGACTATAGAATTTCTAAAATATGAACTTTGATAAGAAATTCTAAGTAACTTTAAATGCAGAACAATAACAGAGTTATGAACTTTGAATTGTTGTATGAGTCTTGCTTTTGTGTGTGTCTGTATTCGTATCCATCTAGTAAGTCTTCACTTCTTTATATAGAGGTGTGAAAGATACGTTGGAAAATTGCCAGCGCAAAAAGACTCGTTTGAAGCTTGTTGATAATCACCAATGATCTTTTGCCTGATATGGTTATTGTCCTATGAATGATCAATTTCAAATGCATTCCTAGTTTGAAGGAACATTTCTGTAGGTAGAGCCGTTATCCTTGTCTTGTTGTAGAGACATGAATAGAGTAGTGGAGGAAGTGGTTGTACAGTTCGTACAATTGTCCTTTGTCAACGCTCTTGATAGAACAAGCATCCAATGCTTTCAAATTTAATTTCATGGTCTGTTGTTACACTATTTTGGTCTTTTGCAAGATTTAGACTTGATTAAATCATTTGAACAACCTTTGAAACTTTAAGTCTTTTCTTCTGATGAACTTCAGCTTCTGGTGATCTTGCTTCTGATGAGGTGCTTCTGACGACTTTGCTTCTCATGACGTCATCACTTCAGGAGCACTTTATACTTCAGATGCACTTTTCTTCATATGTTTCAAGCTTCTTTTTTTTTTTGATTCTTTTGCGCTCTTTTGTTCTTCCAGAACCTTATAAAGATATCAAATTTTGTCTATGGTCCTGTACACTTGAACAAATATTAGCATATCCAATTGACAATTTTTTAATACCTTGTTATCATCAAAACTCTAAGGGTAATGTATGTTAAACATTTTTCGTTTCAACAATCTACCCCACTCTAAGGGTAACGTATGTTAAACATTTTTCGTTTCAACAATCTCCCCCACTCTAAGGGTAATGTTTGTTAAACGTATTTTATTTCAACAAAAATACCTTCATCAAATTCCAAACGTTCATAACTTTTTTCTGAATAAACAACTAGAATGTGTAAAAATATATGAATTACCTCGAAAATACTTGGGTCGGAAGCTATGTTGTAGAGTATCCCACTAACAAATGCATCTCCAGCACCAGTTGTGTCAACAGGCTTAACATTGACACCTCCAGGTAGAAATGCGTTAGATATCCACACAAAACATAACCTCAGCCGCCCATTATTTTTTTATTGCAAACATGGTCAACGACAAAAAGTGTAACAAGGTTTTGTACTCTTTGAAGAATAATTGAGATATAGTGAAGAATTTGTTGAACTGAGGAGGTGGAGAAGAGGACCTACCCTGCCCACTACCCTTCAACATTCATCACCAAACCCTTTTAATCTCCTTCTCTATACATTTGATTGACTGACTGTGGTCTGTGGACCTATCACTGCTTCAACTACCAAAGATTTGTTCTATGCACAAATTATTCCCATAGCAATATATTAAATTTCTTCTACACAATATTTAAAGATTCTTCTTATTTGGGTCATTGCATTTGGACTACTTGTATCTTTTTAATTTAATTTGTCTCCCTTATTTTCTTGCCATTTTTGCTAATCCCATCATCCAGGTGGCTGAAAACTTGGTGTATCATATTTTGGTGCCCCACGTTTCTTCACCTACCTCGGTTCAGCACTTTCATAGGATAGGACCCCTTTACGAAAAAGATTTAGGTTAAAGTGCACTTTTTACCCCTTAAGTTTTAAAAAGTTCTGATTTTGGCCCCTATGAAAAAAATGACAAAAGTGACCCCCCATGTTTAGGGAAATATGCTCTTTTGACCCCCCAATATAAGGGAAATATGATCTTTTGATCCCTTATCTTCTCAAAAAGTTGTGATTATGGCCCCTTTTTTGGGACACGTGGCGTCTTCTTAGCAATTATAGGACGAAAGGGGCCAAAATTGTAATTTTTTTAAATAGGGGGGCCAAAATCGCAACTTTTTGAAACTTAAGGGGTGAAAAGTGCACTTTAGCCAAAGATTTAATATCTCATTGAAAGACACCTGTTATTGTTTACATTGTTTTCCTCTTTTATGTTGTGGGAAGCCAATAAAAGTTTCAAAGGCTTAATAATCTCTTTTTTCACCTATTTTCTTATTATTTTTTATAAGGCAAGAAATAGATTAGGGATCAAGGAGGCCGGAATCCTTTTTTTTCTTATACGTACATAGGGTTTTAAGAAAAAATGATATTTGAATATTTTCTCTTTCATACTTACATTAGTTTTTACTTTATTTCTCTATTGCTTTAGTTTTCGTATAAATACTAATCTTATACACTCTTACCAATTGAGCTTAGTCTGCTTGCTCCTATTAAGCTTAGTCTTATTCTTACTAACAAATAACACTATTCATTCTAATTCACTTAATATCCTCTTTTATCATTTACCTCTATTATAGTAGTTCCACAAAGTTAGTAATAACCTCAATAAATATTTCTCCACTTCTAAATTACTAAAAGCCCTTCACTTCAAAAAGTACCAAAATACCCTTAATTCCTCTATCTCTAATAAAATCCAATTAACCCAACAATTCAAACACATCAAACAATTAAATAAACAATAAAATAATTAAATAAATAATATCCGAAAAATTGGTTCGTTACAATATACAGGATCAACTAGATGGTGTTCAGGAACTGATGAGTCATTAATTAGTTTTTTTAATAGATTATTTGAGTCTGTTTTATTTATATTTTATGTGTTTTTATTTCCTTTTTAGAACTATTTTACTTCAATTGCAAGTTATTTAATTTCAGGAACAAATATTTCAAAGATTGAGTCTTGGAGCAAAAGAAAGGAGATTTGAAGCTGATTCGGGGCAAAAATATGAAGATTTTGTGCAAAAATATCAGACACAGCCCGTGCCTCTACAATTCAAAGCCAACAAAGCTGCGAGCGAGCTTGGCACGGCCGGTGCTTCTAGTGGCACGGCCGTGCGCACACCCCAGACTTCCTTTTGCTGCTTTTGCTTCTTCGACAAGCTTCATGTTTAGTTTATTGCTGACCTAAAACCCATTGTTTCTTGTGGAACATTCTATTGATGTATTTCTTGGGGCTTAAGTAGTTGTAGACTATAAATAGAGCAACTAGCAAACATATTAAATCATCTTTTGTTCTTGGAAATTAATAGTGACAATTGATTCTTTGAATAAAAGTTCTCCTTTATTTTATTTTATGTTCTTCTTCTTCTTCTTCTTCTTCTCTATGTCTACAATGAACATGAGTGAGTAGACTTCTTTGTCTTGGGATTGTTGGATGAGTCTAATTACCTAATCCCTATCAAACCAAGCCTCAAATCCTAATTATATGTAAATCTATTTTCTAATCTATTTCACCGTTATTATAATGAATTAACAAGTATTAATCGATGGACCAAAACTCGAAGTTTAATTGCTGTTAATTCATAATCACAAATATCAAGCGAAGGATCAAAAGATGAAGTTTTGATATTGGAACAGGTGAAATTAGACAAGGATTGCGAAACATGAAAATAGTCTAGCGAACCTTGAGACAATAAAGTTTCGAGCTTCAAGGATTTCAATAGCAATCAACAATGAAAATAGGCGTGTTTGCTAACGAAACACACTCACTGAGACCGAAAGGAGATGTGATAGGCTAAAGAGAAACTTGTCTTTAGAAAATAGGTCCAACATAAGGGTCTAGGTTTAAGGTTTGGTTTGTGAAGGATTTGTCACCATGACGAACCAATAGTCCCAAGACGCTTTTATTATTGTTATTGTCTTAAAACAAAATCCAAACTTTAACTTCGAATTCTCTTTTAATCATTGTTAAAAGTTAACTGAATTCATAACTCCCTATCGGAACGATGTCTTTTTATTACTACAACGGTAAACTGTGCACTTGCGGATTTACCACATAGTTTTTGGCGCCGCTGCCAGGGAGTTAGGCAATTTGATTAACTTTTTAATAGCGGTTAGATTTTTTTTTCTTTTTTCTTTCTTTTTCTTCCTTCTACTTTTTCTTTCTTTTCTTTTACCGTTAACTTCTTGAGTTCTTATTCTTTTATGCGAAGAAGCAAAAGTCTTGGTGAATATGTTCCCGAGATCGAAAGATTCTTGCGTAAAAGAAGGAGAGAAGCACGAAATAATAACGTGATGGTTGAGGAATGCACTCTTAAAGAGTACGCAACCCCTTCTACGGAAGAGCCACATGCTATTATTGTGTACCCAATGGTTGAGGGTAACAATTTCGAAATCAATCCTGCACTTCTTAACTTAGTGCAGCAAAACCAATTTTCCGGATCACCCATTGAGGATCCGAATCTGCATATTTCAACTTTTTTAAGACACAACGGAACCTTGAAGGCAAACCAAGAGGCCGTAAGGCTGCACCTATTTCCTTTTTCCTTAAGGGATAGAGCTAGTGCTTGGTTTCATTCATTGGAAGTTGATTCTATCACTTCATGGGACCAAATGAGGCAAGCATTCCTTGCGCGATTCTTTCCCCCTTCTAAAACTACTAAATTGAGGGATCATATCACACGATTCACTCAAAAAGATGGGGAATCTCTTTGCGATGCGTGGGAGCGTTTCAAACAAATGCTTAAAATTTGTCCCCATCATGGTTTAGAGAAATAGCTTATTGTCCACACTTTTTATAATGGTCCATCATATACCACAAAAACGACTGTTGATGCAACTGCAGATGGAGCTTTAATGAACAAGAATTACACAACAACATACATTTTGATCAAGGATATGGCTCAAAACCACTACCAGTGGACAAATGAGGGAGCCACCACCGCTTCTTCACCTTCTAAAAAAGAGGTGGGTATGTATGAAATTTTTACCCTTGATCATCTAGCTGCTAAGGTTGATGCACTCACCCAAAATTTTGACAAAATGAATACTAGTGTTGTCACACCTGCTCATGTTTCACCTCCTTGTGAAGTCTTTGGTGTATTTGGCCATACTGGCGTTCATTGCCAACTAGGTAGTGCTATTGAAGGTGTTGAGCAAATGAATTATGCTTAATACAACCAAGGAATGAGGCAAAACCAAATTTTTTATAAAACTCCTCAAAATTCCCATGGACAAACAACACCACCTGGTTATGCAAATAACTAGAGAGTCCCTCAGAAGTCTAACTTGGAACTTTTAATGGAAAGTTATGTTATGAATCAATCCAAGTAGCTCCAAGAGCTTAAGAATCAAACTAGATTTCTGAATTACTCTCTTGTCAAACTCACATCTAAGGTAGACTCCATTGCTACTCATACTAAGATGATTGAAACTCAAATCTCCTAAGTAGCACAACAGGTGGCTGCTTCCTTTCAGACACCGGGAGTCTTCCCAGGTCAAACTAAAGCCAACCCTAAAGCCTATATAAATGCTATTACCCTTAGGGATGGTAAACAATTAGAGGACCCCGTTGTGAAAACCACAACAACTGAGGGAGAAGAGAGTGATAAACCAAAGAGAGAGAAAGCCATAGAAGAGAATGAAAAACCTTTCGTTTCACCTTATATGCCCAAAGTCTCCTTCCCACAAATGCTTGTTAAGCCTAGCTTGGAGGCACAATTTAATAGGTTTGTTGATATGCTGAAAAATATATGCACTAATATTCCTTTTGCTAAAGCTTTGTCTCAAATGCCTCTCTATGCTAACGTTTTAAAAGATATTTTGTTAAAGAAAAGAACAATAGAGGGTAATGAGACAATAGATTTATCAAGGGAATATAGTGATGTCATAAAGAAATCGCCTCCAAAGCTTGGTGACCCAGGTAGTTTTTCCATCCCTTGTGTGATTGGGGGTGAAACCATTGAGAAAGCCATGTGCGATTTAGGGGCTAGTATTAGCTTGTTAACTTCGTCCCTCTTTAAGAGGATAGGTATAGGTAAGTTGAAATCTACCGAGATGACCTTGAAATTAGTTGATCGTACCACTATCTGCCCTATCAGATTTGTCGAGGACATCCCCGTTAAAATAGAAGGGATATACATCCCGGCTGATTTTATGGTTATAGACATGGATGAGGATCCTGAAGTCCTTATCCTCCTATCAAGATCTTTCCTTGCTACTTCCGCAGCTATCATAGATGTTAAGGGTGGTAGGATTGTTTTTCAAGTGAGTGATGAGAGAGTAGGATTTGAAATGGCTAGTCTTAATAAGGACCCTACTGACTATTCTTGTTGCATGATTGATGATCATAGTGTGAAAGAACGTTTCTTAGCGTCATCTACACAATATGATCTCATTGATCCTCTTTGAAGGTGCTTCTAACCGTCAAGCTATAGACCTTAAACGAGCGCTTCGTGGGAGGCAACCCACGTATTAAATTGCTTTATTTTGTTTGTGTTGTGTTGTTTTAATTTGTTTTGTAGGTATTTGTCCAAATATGATGCGAAAAAGCGAAAAAAATTTGACGTCGTTGACCAGAAAGCTTGGCACAGCCCGTGCCTGTGGTGCTACGGCCGTGCCTGTCCCAGCCATCCTAAAATGGTAGTTTCTTGTACACGAAAGTGATTTCTTGTGTGTTTAAGTGTTCTTGCTATACCCACATCATGTTTTATTGTGAAAATTCTCTTTTAGAAAAGCACATAGTTGCAGTCATTGAGTAAGTGTGTAGGTAGGTATTTTAAGGAGCACGTTCTAACTTTAGTGGTAAATTGACCCTTAAAAGTCTTCAGAGTAAAAGTAGTATAAGTTTGTGTGGGAAGAAAAGACTTGAAAAAAATAAATAATAATAAGTGACCGTAAAGAAACCGGTAATGGTTGGTCACCAAGACATTATATTTATAAGGGTACATCATTGACTCTGGTGAGCAGGAGCCGCACTACCTGACTTCCCACGTGAAGATGTTGTTATCCTGAAAACTAAAAGTAGCTTCTGTAATTCCTCCTTACTCAAAAATGTCAAATGATCAAATAATTCCCATCTCTCTTATGTGAAATGAAGAAAAGACTTTTCTCGGTTGGTTTAGTGTTAAGGTTAGAACATGTTTCCACATAATATCTCTTACACAGGAGCAATAAAAAGCTGGACTACACACACACACACACACACACTCACTTGAGACTTGTTGTTGGGTTAAATAGGTTCATGAGAAATGCTTGAAGTTGTGATTAGTGTACGCTTAGAACAAAGCCTTCGAGGAGACATGAGTTTTAATTGTGCTGTCATATGTTAAATTTTGTTTATGCTGCTAATGTTTATGCCTTTTGCTTAGGGACAAGCAAAGATTCAATTATGGGGGAGTTGGATGAGTCATTAATTAGTGTTTTTAATAGATTATTTGAGTCTGTTTTATTTAGATTTTATGTGTTTTCATTTCTTTTTTAGAACTATTTTACTTCAATTGCAAGTTATTTAATTTCAGGAACAAATATTTCAAAGATTGAGTCTTGGACCAAAAGAAAGGAGATTTGGAGCTGATTCAGGGCAAAAATATGAAGATTCTGTGCAAAAATATCAGACACAGCCCGTTCCTTGAAGACACAGCTCGTGCCTCTACAATTTAAAGCCAACAAAGCTGCCAGAGAGCTTGGCACGGCCCGTGTCTCCAGTTGCACGGCCGTGCACGCACCGCAGACTTCCTTTTGCTGCTTTTGCTTCTTCGACAAGCTTCATGTTTAGTTTATTTCTAACCTAAAGCCCATTGTTTCTTGTGGAACATTCTATTGATGTATTTCTTCGGGCTTAAGTAGTTGTAGACTATAAATAGAGCATCTAGCAAACATATTAAATCATTTTTGGTTTTGGAAATTAATAGTGACAATTGATTCTTTGAATAAAAGTTCTCCTTTATTTTATTTTATGTTCTTCTTCTTCTTCTTCTTCTTCTTCTTCTTCTTCTTCTTCTTCTTCTTCTTCTTTATGTCTACAATGAACATGAGTAAGTAGACTTCTTTTTCTTGAGATTGTTGGATGAGTCTAATGACCTAATCCCTATCAAACCAAGCCTCGAACCCTAATTTTATGTAAATCTATTTTCTAATCTATTTCACCGTTTTTATAATGAATTAAGGCTTATTCAATCATCCGGTCCCTTAACTTAATTGATTGTCTCAATTTGGTCCCCTAACTATAATTTGTACCAATTTGGTCCCCTATGTTTAGCTCTGTTACTACTTTTAGTCCTTTCTCTTAGTTTCCCTATAAAAACGTTAACTTACGTACCAATTTGGTCCTCTATGTTTTGTTCCGTTACTAGTTTTAGTCCTTTCTGTTAATGTTTTTTTGAGAGAAACTAACAGAAAGGACTAAAACTAGTAACAGAGCAAAACATAGGGGACCAAATTGGTACAAATTATAGTTAGGGGACGAAATTGTAATCAACTAAGTTAAGGGACCGAATCATTGAATAAGCCATGAATTAACAAGTATTTATCGATGGACCGAAAGGCGAATTTTAATAGTTGTTAATTCATAATCACAAATATCAAGCGAAGGATCGAAAGATGAAGTTTTGATATTAGAACATGTGAAATTAGACAAGGATTGTGAAACATGAAAATAGTCTAGCAAACCTTGAGACAATAAAGTTTCGAGGTTCAAGGATTTCAATAGCAATCAACCATGAAAATAGGCGTGGTTGCTAACGAAACACACTCACTGAGACCGAAAGGAGATGTTATAGGCTAAAGAGAAACTTGTCATTAGAAAATAGGTCCAACATAAGGTTCTAGGTTTAAGGTTTGGTTTGTGAAGGATTTGTCACCATGACGAACCAATAATCTTAAGGCGCTTTTATTATTGTTATTTTCTTAAAACAAAATCCCAATTTTAACTTTGAATTATCTTCTAATCATTGTTAAAAGTTAATTGAAATCATAACTCCTTGTCGGAACGATATCTTTTTATTACTATAATGGTAAACCGTGCACTTGCGGATTTACCACATTAGGAACCCAAAAACAAAAAGGATTATGTTTGCAAGTTGAAGAAGTCCTTATATGGATTGAAACAGTCTTCGAGGCAGTGGTATAAGCGGGTTGAGAGCTACATGATTGAGATTGGCTATTTGAGGAGTCTGTATGACAGTTGTGTCTACTACAACTATCTCAAAGATTGTTCTTTCATGTATTTGGTGTTGTATGTAGATGATAGGTTGATAGTTGCAGAGAAGAAGTCTGATATTCAAAAGTTGAACGGGGTACTCAGTACGAAATTTGAAATGAAGGATTTGGGTGCTGCAAAGAAAATTTTGGGAATGGAGATCTACAGGGATAGAAGACGGAATAAGCTCTTCTTGTTACTGAAAGGGATACTTTTAAAATATTTTATCAAGGTTTGGAATGACTATTGCTAAGCCTATTGATACTCCTAGTGCTTCAAATGCACATATGTATGTAGCATTTGCACCGAAATCATCCGAGGAGAAGGAATACATGGCACATGTTCCTTATGCTAGTGCGGTGGGAAGCTTGATGTATATGCTATGGTTTTCACTAGACCGGATCTTGCACATGCAATTACTGTTGTTAGTAGATTCATGAGAGACCCTAGTGAATAGGAATTTTTGCTATCCCATGGGTGCATATGATATTGGTCTCAGTTCTGGTAGTGATAGTAGGTGTCTAGTATCTAGTTACTCAAACTCTGATTATGTTGGAGATGTCGATAGTAGAAGATCGATGACTGATTTTGTGTTCACTCTTGGTGGTTCTATTGTGAGATCATAGGCTAGTTTGCAGCCTACAACGACTTTGTCTACTACAAAGACAGCATATATGGCTTTGGCAGAAGCTGCTAAGGAGGGAATCTGGTTGAAAGGATTGATTAGTGACTTGGGTCTACATCACGATCAGGCTTCATTGTACTGTGTCAGTTTGAGTGTGAAGGTGAGAAAAACACAAGAGGGGGGAGGTTGAATTGTGTTATCTTTTTCTTCTTTTTAAAACAAAGTCCAGTGCTTAGAGTGTAATAAAGTTCAGAGTCTTATGTAGTGGATAATGTAAGGAGATAGAGAGAAGAGAAAGATACAAAGAAATTATACAAGTTCCTTCCACAATCCGGAAGTAGTCCTGTCCCCCTTGCACTTTTAAGGAGAGTTCACTAAAGTCAATATCTGATTACAATTGCTCAAGCACAAAAGCAAGAGACTTCAAACTACTCAAGCACAAAAGAAAGAGGTTTCCAATGCTTAAACACAAACGCAAGAGTCTTCCTATGCTCAAGCACAAAAGTAAGAGACTTCTAAACAAACACAATTACACAAAAATATGTGTGAGGATGATTACTTGATATACAATCAGTGGTGTTCACAATACAAATCAGATACAGACTCTTAAGACTCTAGAATTTCAAAGATATGAAAGTTGTTAAGAAATTCTAAGTGAGCTTAGATGCAAAACAATTTTAGCAGAGTTTTGGCACTTGTAAAATTGTTGTGAGTCTCTTACAATCTTCAAGTTTTCACTCCTTTATATAGAGGTGTGAAAGATACGTTGAGGATTGCCAGCACATCAAAAAGTGTCGTTGTTGAGACTTGATAATCACCAATGATTTGTTGCTTGATTTGGCTATTGTCCTATAAAGGAACAATTTCAAATTCATTCCTAGAATAGAGAACAACCAGCGTAGTCACAGCTGTTATCTTGTACTACTGCAGACATGAGGAGTAGAGTAGTGGTTGTACAATTGTACTATGTCCTTTTCTTGTGCTCTTCAGTGGATAAACATTCAATTCCTTCTAATTCTTCTGAAATAGCGGTTGCTCCAGGCTTCCATTCTGCAATCATATGCATTCAAATTAACAACTTTAACTAACTTCAAATTCCAGTCTTTAGAATCTGATGAACTCCAACTTCTGATGGTTCTTCAGACTCTCTGATGACGTCAGTGATGAGCAAAACCGCAAGTGTACGGTTTTGCCGAAGTAGTAAAAAGAGACTATCGTTCCAACAGGGAGTTGTTTAATTTGATTTACTTTTAACAGATGATTAGAGAGTTTGGTTGTAAAGTTTTGGGTTTTAAAGGGTTTAAAACAATAATAATAAAA
>Ga0315914_1011010_pt1 | contig 11020 bp, 6 predicted proteins | sample MpolenodulesMG_FD_203920 | JGI IMG/M metagenome (GOLD analysis project Ga0315914, IMG submission 203920) | Medicago polymorpha root nodule microbial communities from Los Angeles, California, United States - elongated nodules | ecosystem: Host-associated > Plants > Roots > Nodule | place: USA... | reverse complement strand
TAAAATGAAGAAAATCTACACATTCCCACACACAATACTACCCATATATCTCCCCAATTAGTATCCATGAATGAATGCTCCAAAAGAAACCTCTGAAATATCCATGAATAATTAAGAATGATACTCAATGAATATGAACAAAATTAAATTGATTAACAATCAACATCTTTTATCTTATTTGTTTCTATTCACAGCACTTTGTTTTTAATTGAGTTATACAAACATTTAATTGAAGAATGAGGGCGCTGTCTGTGAATCAAGGACGGAAAATTTATGGTTCCAGTTCCATCGGTGCTAAGAAGAATACCCTATCCAAGATTTCATAAGTTTTTTTTTTCAATAAAAAAGGCTTTCATATAATTATCTGGGAGTTCACTAGTTGTGATTCATTCCAACTTCAAGGTTATAATAAAGAGAAGAGGACATGTCTGAAATTGTTGCATTGTTGCAGAGGTTTTCATTCATTTTCAATTTAAAAATCCTTCATGTTTCATCATTCTTTCGATAAAATTATGAAGATGAAAAGTTCATTTTTTAAAGTATCAAATCTTGTATGCATTGAATGAAATCAAGGGTGGTGATGAATCAATTTTGTAGGGAGGGGTGGCTACGTGCAACAAATTGAAACTCAAATTTGCTTATTAAAAAAAGCAAAAGAGATGCAAGTCTTGGTTTTTGTTGTACGGATATTCATGTCAGCAAACCAGTTTGTTCAGAATTTTTTGCCGTGAGAAATCAGATGGGAAGAGAAATGGAAAGGGACATGATTGTGTGTTGAAATGTAAAGTTGTTCTCAATTTTATTTTCAACAAATCTAAACCATTAATTAAATCCAACGGTATTTTGTTCATGGTTCACCGGTGAGGAACTTAATTGGACCCTCACCTTAGAATCTACCTTAAATTTTATACTAATACTAAATAATCTATACATTTTTTTCCTTATCTGAACTTTTTCATCGTTGAAAAATGAGTCAAAATTTTAATACAAGGAAAATTAAAATTTTACATCGTTGAATAAAACATTTATAAACATTCTTTACGAAATAATCTATATTGATTGAATTTGGTCCAAAAAAAAAAATCTATATTGATTGAATAAATTTTTTATAAACATTCTATACTGAAAAATAGCGTTTATATTTTTATTTTCTATGATAATTTTTGTTTTGTTAAGACTATGATAAAATTTAATAGTACACATTTTCAATAAGTAAATTAAATACTCGACATCTGAATATATTTCACTCAGTCATAACAAAATTTGAATATATTCCACAAGAAATATTTCAAGCTTTAACATTTTTGGATTTTTTTTTTATCAAAATTGAATAGCAGATTTTCAACCAAGAGATTCTAAGGTAACCGACTTTGGGTTTTAATTTTTTTTAAGGAACTTTGGGATTTAATTTAAATAGTAATAATATACTTTTTAATATATGGATCATTGAAACTTGAAGATTTTTATTTCCGTTGTTATAGTCCAGTGGTTTAATTACATTGGTGTTTTCTGCATGTGTCTAAGTTCAAACATCGGATTCAGATTTCTATCATTCTTACATGTGTGGGGTGACTAGGCCACTCATATATAAAAAATAAAGATTATGCGTGGCGTTTTCTTTTTGGTACAAATGCAGATGTATTTTTATACAGATATTAATATATAATTTAATTTAATGCAATATAAACATAATTTTTTTACATTTTAATTATTTTACAATTAGTCTTAAGTGCCCCTATTTTTTTAAAGAAAAATCTTATGTGAACCTTTCAAAGAAAAAATGTCACAAAATTATAATTCTTGAAAACTCGCGAACGCAATCCAACATTTTATTTTAGAAATTTCCATCTAATTTTTGGTACAGCATTTTTTTATTCAAATTTGTGATTACTACAGCCTAAGACTTTATATCACCATACTTATGAATTTAAGATACTTTCACTTTTAATTTAAAGATTTTTTAAGGTAAACATAAGTAGGGATTTTAAATTTTATATATGTATTAATGATACTCATAATACAATTAGAGAAAAATATGTTCAGAAAAAGCTTGGTTAAATTGCAATATACTTTTGTAAAAAAAAAAAAAACTAAAATATATACTAAAGCATAATAAGCCAATTTTCCTTAGATCCCTTTGGTTGCAGAGTTCTCTTCTCAATCTTGTAGTCTTTGGTTCGAGACTTGGCGACTTAAAAAAAACTAAAGCATAATAAGATGTGTTTAATTTTTTTTAACGAACATATCTACTTTTTTGAATGAAGAGATTTTATTTTTTTTTGGTAAAAAAAGAGAAAATCTATTCTACAAATAAACACGAACTCATTTATATAAAATTAAATCTTACACGTATCCCATCAATGATCATTCTTTGTATTTCAATTAAATGTTAAAGTATCTTAAATGAATAATCATGGCCATATAACAGAGATATCCCTTCAACATACTAAGGACGGTTAAAAATAGACCAAATGCACGAGTTATTCAATAAAATTAAAAAATAAATTGTTTATTATAATAAAGATCAGCTGAAATAGAAGAAAAATAAGATTAACAAAAATAGCCTTATGCAACAAATATCACCTCAACACAATTTTGTAACTTCGGCATATACGATTCAACCACATGCACATTAAAAACATAAACTATCTTTTTTTTTTGTTTTTTTTGAAGAGAACATAAACTATCTAACTACATATAATCAGAGCCGTTTTTGAGATTTAAGTGGTCTAAAGTAAACCTATAATTTGGATCGAAAATAATGAGTATATAAAAAACTTTAAATTTTCAAAGTGTTAAAATAATTTACTTGAACATGATAGTTTTTACTACATTACAAAATTATCTAACAAAAACATCAAAATTCATACAAAAGACATTTCTAGATATAAAGTCACTAATAATTGTGTCAACATCAATATATTATATCATATCTTTCTCAACATCAATAGGTTGTGGTGAGATTGTAAAAACGTTGATTTTTCAAATAGTAGGAGAAAAGTCACTCTAACCAGGGATAACAAATGGATGGGTAAAAGATAAATCAATTTAACACAAAAAAAGCTTTTGCCTTACCGACGAGGTCAATCAAATGGGTCCAATAAGCATCAAAATCTCCTCTCATAAAACATGTTTAATTACATATATAACCTTCAATTGTTAACCTACAACTTTTCTAAATAAGGGGTGTTGTCGTGTTGAATGATTTCTTTTGATTTTGATGGAATGGTTTGGGATGGTAGAATGCTAGAATTTTGAACTCCCTTTATATTTTGATGGAAAGGTTTGGGATGGTAGAGTGCTTGGAATTTGAAATCCCTTTATAACATCACAATAAATTATAAATGAGTCAACAAAGAACTAAACCCATTACTTACAATCACATCTCCCTTTAGAATTTAAGTAATTCTTTTAGGGTCTAATGTACCCCTATTTTTTTTGTTGAGACTCAAATTTCGTATTTGTTTTTTGGAGTCTAGAACGGTCGCCCTGCTACCTCAGTCTCATATGCGACCCTACATAAAATATGTATAATAACAAGGGGTGTCCTTCTTTATGGTCAAATAACTCATGCACTTACCATATTTTGATGATGACAAGCGTGAAACCCGTGCTGAAATTTCAACATTACAGATTTTCTCCATGCCATGCAATGGAGCTGCAGAGAGGGCAAAAAGCAAAAATAGAACTAAGCATTTTTCATGTTCATTGTAGTATGCTATAAGGTATAACATATGCGAACAATGAATACATAAAGAAAGATGCAATACGAGATGATGCAAATTTGATAAAACATAATCTCCATAACACTCCCTTTTTTCCGCTACAAAAAAGAAAACAAAAAGAAATTCCCCAGTATATTAGATATTATATACTTCCTATTACTACTTCAATTGTCAATAGATTATGACTATCGGAGCAAAACATGTAAATGCAATAAGTGTAGAGGCAAAAGTTGCTTTTAACATATACAAGGCACTATTAATTAGAACACTCATATTCCTTGTAACACATTTTTTCTTCCTATTAGTGGTTGTTGAAAAGTTTGTCTGAATTGGCTCTAAGTTTATAATCCAACCATCTATCCATGTTGGAATTAATTTAATAGTTCATCAAAACAAGATTGGAACTGAATTAAATGTGCTCAAGATTGGAACTGTAGTAGTACAATGCGTCCCTCGTCTTTCTCATGACTATATATTTTATTATTATTATTTTATCATTATGATTAATTATAAAGGAAAAATGATTCTTGATTTATTGTTGTAGTTTTTTTTTAGTGGTAATGGTATTCAAGATATTTTTTTTAAATATATTATATGATAATAATTATTTGTTAGATCACTTTCTTAACACTCGTATGAGATTGAAACTTGAATTTTCAACTCTTTTAATATTTGATTAAAATTAGTTCAGCTATCCAACCTTATTTATTAATTCGATTAAAATCAGTTGAGCTATCAAACCTCAATAAATAATCAATACAACAACTAAATTAACCATATTTTTGGATCTCATTAATAATAACGACATGCTTACAAGGAAAGGTCCTTAAAACATCTTTCATTTAATTATTATTTTATATATTTAATGGACAATGGCACACAAAGGAAGGGGCACATAATTTGACCTGCGTAAGAGGACATATTGTTGCAGTGTGGCATTTCGACTTTTACATGTGTTTGTCTTCTTTATTTAGCCAATAGTAAACTTAGAAAATGGATCATCCCAACTGCTTTGTAGCAACCTCAGCCACATATGGTGGATTTGATCTGAATGGATCACGGGGTACCCAACAATCAGAACTTGCATCACCATTGTCTTTACCACTTGTTTTTGCACAATCTTTGACATTGTCTACATCATTTTGATTTGTAGCTACCTCAGCAACAGATGGTGGACTTGGTTTAAATGGATCATGGGGTACCCAACAATCAGAACTTGCATCACCACCGTCTTTACCACTTATGTTTGCGCAATCTTTGACACTATCCACAACATTTTGATTTGTAACAACCTCAACCACAGATGGTGGACTTTGTCTAAAGGGACGGGGTACCCAACAATCAGAACTTGCATCACGACTGCCTTTACCACTTGTTTTTGCACAATCTTTCGCTCTATCCACATCATTTTGCTTTGTCTCAACTATAAAAATGTGAGCCATATTCAAATAAAATTACACATATTTTGCATCAAAGTTTCCTTAAAATTAGTAATTTAGGAATAATGAGTACAAACTTCACAAATTTTGTTAGTCATAGTTGATAACATCCATATATTGTATCATTTATCGTCAAGGCTACAGGAGCATTATACGTCAATCATGGGATGAGTAAATCTTGAAGCTAGGGCTGAGCAAAGGATCCGTACCCGACCGAACCCGGTAAAATCGGATCTGCAATTTGAGCTTCGGGCGGGTTCAAATGGACTAAATGGGTCACGGGTTAATTGAAACAGGTTCAAATGGGTTCACACAATCGGGCCCGCTTTTGAAAAAAATACACCCGCTATATCCGAACACGACCGTAGCTTATACTCTCATATCCATTAGCCCAAATCACTCACTCAACAAAAAGCCCAAGCATCCAAGAATACCCTCATATAAAAGCCATACATGTGATGCACAAACCAAACCCTAGATCATTTTCAGTTTTCACAGCCGCACACTCTCTCGATCATCTTCGCTACTCTCTCTCTGTCGACATCTACTCTTTCAGACATAAATCTCCATCGATTCAAACCGTCAACTTGTTTTCTTCTCTCTTCACCCTTCTTTCGTAAGGTACTTTGATTAAAAACTTTGAACAACACTCTCTTTTCATCCTTTATGTTTTTCATATTTTTCCTTAGTTTTACTTCTATTTTTTATTTTTCTCTAACATCCTCATTCAAAGTTTTCTCCAACATCATTTTACTTCTATAGGTTAATATATGTTAACATATTTATTTTCTAATTTTTTAATTTATTTTCCATTTATTCATGTTCTTTTTTATTTTAAGCACAGAAGGAGGAAGAAATAGCACTCACTGTCACGATAACTCCCTGAAGACTGCTCAAGTTACACTGAAAATGGAACCTGTTGAAAATGGTAAGTTGTGTGTACGCTCTAAAAATAGAATAATAACTATAATAAGAATAATAACTATGTTCTTTCTCAATCATTCAATGATTTTGTTGTTTGAAATTTACACTTCTTTTTAAAGTATATTATTTAGTTTTAAAACTGTTATCGTTATGTAATACTATGTTTTCTAGAATGTGATTTGAAAATTGGATATTTAGTAAAACTGTATTATTCCTTAATTTTTAATTTTTTAAGGTTTTAGTAAACTGAGTATATAAGAATAAAAACTGTCATTTCTTAATCCTTCATTAATTTTTTTGTTCTATTTATATACTTATGAATGTATGTATTTTATTTTATTCATTTGGAATCTGTACCTCTCTTTAGTGTCATGTTTGAGCAATGATCATAAGTTTTATATTTTTCAGCTAATCAAGGCAGCACTTCAGTGCCAACAGCTGGAAATGTTGTTGATCCTGGCACTCTTCCTACTAACCACCCTCCAGTGGCAACTGAAAACGCTCCAACCGCTGATCCTACAGACCTTCCACCTAGGCCGTCGAAGAAAAGGAAGGCTAATGCAAATGGCCCCCAAAGAACATCACCAGCTTGGGAGTCTTTTACCATAGTACCCGAGTCTGAATCTTTGGATCTACAAGCCGCTTGCAATTATTGTGATAAGAGGTATCTCTGTGACCCTAAAACTCATGGAACTACAAACTTGCTTGCACACTCGAAAACTTGTCCCAAAAATCCCAATCTCTTGAGTAATGGCCTTAATCAAACTGTTCTAACTTTTGACCCTAATGGATGTGGTGGGGTAAACCTGGGAGCAGCAAGCCATAGGTTCAATGTTGAATCATGTAGGAAGGCTTTGGCTAAGTTCATCATCTTAGATGAAAAACCTTTTAGGCTTGTTGAAGGTGAGGGCTTCAAACATTTTTGCAGAACCTTACAACCACAATTTGCATTCCCTTCAAGGTTCACAATACCTAGGGATTGTTTTAAGTTGTACCTAGAAGAAAAGTTGAGGTTGAGGGCATTGTTTAGGTCTTATTGCTCTAGGGTTGCACTCACAACAGATTGTTGGACATCTGTCCAAAATCTAGGTTATTTAGTTCTCACAGCCCACTTTGTTGATAATGAGTGGAACTATGTTAAAAGAATTTTTAGCTTCAGTGGAGTGCCCAACCATAGAGGTGATACCATTGGTAAACATGTGGAGGATGTTTTAAGGAGCTGGGGTCTTAGAAATGTGTCAACAATCACAGTGGATAATGCATCATCAAATGATGTGGCTGTGGGAGTTTTGAGAAGGAGGATCAATAACATGAATGTGTTAGTTTTAGATGGTGAGTACCTGCACTTTAGGTGTTGTGCTCACATTCTGAACCTGGTTGTGATGGATGGTTTGAAAACTAACAATTTAGCCATTTCTAAAATCCGCACTGCTGTGAGGTTTGTGAGATCTTCCCCTCAAATACTTGCCAAGTTTAAGGAATGTGTTGGTTTTTTTGGAATTACATCAAAAAAGCTTCTTTGTCTTGATGTTCCTACTAGATGGTACTCAACCTACCTAATGTTGGAGGCGGCAGAAAAATACCAAGTCGCTTTTGTAAAACTTGACATTGAAGACACTAGTTATCTTGAGTACTTTGGGGATAGTTCTCCCCCTACCTATGAAGATTAGGATGATGCACGTGCGTTTATGAGATTTCTTAAAATCTTTCATGATGCCACCAAGGTTTTTTCAGCTTGTACCAATTTAACCATACATTCTGCATTCCACCACTTATCCACCATACACAATGAGTTGAAAATGTCCATTTTGGATTCAGATCCTATTATGAGTGCAATGGGGAGGGATATGAAACGGAAATATGATAAATACTGGGGGAATATTGCTCACATGAATGAACTCATTTATTTTGGTGTAATTCTTGATCCTTGCTATAAGATGAGGTTTTTGGAGTTTGAATTTCCTAATATGTACAATGACCAACCTGCTGTTGGTAAAGAGTTGTTATCCAAAGTGAAGGACAAATTTTTCAAACTGTATGATTGGTATGTTGCTGCTCAAGGCCAACAAAATAGGAATAGACCATCATCCAGTGGTTCATCAGTTGTAGGAAGTAATGTTTCGGCTGAGCAACCAACAAGGTAAGCTAGGAGTGTTGCTTTTAAGAGTTATTTGAAGGATATGAATTCGATTGATCAGAAAAGTGAGCTTGAAAAATATTTGGATGAAGCTAACATGGATGGAGATGAAAAGTTTGATGTACTTTTATGGTGGAAAAAAAACTGTCTTAGGTTTCCGGTCTTGTCAATTATGGCCAGGGATGTTTTTGCTACTCCTGTTTCAACCGTAGCATCTGAAAGTGCCTTCAGCACCGATGGAAGAGTTTTGGACACTTTTCGGAGTTGTTTAAATCCTGAAATGGCTGAGGCATTAATTTGTACTCAGAACTGGATGATGCCTTCCACCCATCAATTTAAAGACTTGAACATCCAAGAGGAATTTGAAAATTCTGATAAGATTGTGACATGTATTAATACTCTTAGGTTGCAACCTTTCTTTTTATGTTACATTTTGTGTTTGATGTGTATTTTAACTTCTTTTTTTCCCTTCATTTTCTCTAGAATTACATCAGCTGTCATTAAATGGTGGAGGAGCTGGACCATCTGTCATCGCATCAGCTGCTGACACTGCTGGACCATCTTCTCAATCACAACCTTTTGGTTGTGATTGAGAAACTTTAGGTATTTTTTGTCTGCTTTATCTTATTTATTAGTTAATTTTAAGATTTAATTAGTTTGGGTTACAACTAGCTTATTGTATTTTATTTTTCATTGCAGCCTCATGTTTTTTGAGTTTTTTGGGAGTCATTGCTAAGACATGACTCAGTGCCTTGCTTGATTTGTTTTGGAAAGTATTAATTTTGGAGTTGATATTTGGAAAGTTATTTTGGAATCTAGACATTGAAATCTTGCTAGAAAAGAACATGATGTAAGATTTTCCTTATTGTGTTTTTTTTAATCTATTTTATTTAACAAGGCATTGTATATATTTAAATAACATGAGTCATTTTTCAGTACCTACTTGTTTGCTGTTGCTGCCTCGTTCTGTTTGATTTCAATTCAACCATACTTGAAAAATGCTCTGTAGTCTGTACTGGAGCCTGAGTTAAGCTGCTGCCTATTTCAATTTGCTATGTCAGTGTTGAAAAAAGGTTTGTTAATTGCCATTCTAAAGTAAATCAGTCCTTGCTGCTTTAATCAATTGCTTGCTATTTTGAAATATAACTTAGTGTTTATATTAGGCTGCCATGGCTATGGATATTTGCAACAAGTTGCTGCCAACATAATCTTAAGTTCTCCAAGACTTGTTGTCATTGGCTATGAGAAATTAGAACTTTGCTTGAGGTAATATAGTTTAGAACTTTGATAATTTTGAAGTATTCTTTGTTCTTTATGATAATTGAGATATAGAAATTAGAACTTTACTTTGAGGTAATGTAGTTATGTTGATTGAAATTGAATTCTCTATTCCTTGATATACTAGATTCTACTTATTTGAGATTCAAGAGTAATGGAACATTTTCTTCTTTGATTTTAACAGGCTGATGTTGGAATTGGAGATATGCACTTGTTTCTTCAGGGCTTTCCCCTACCAAGTTTGGATACTAGTTTCAAATGAGGTGATTAACTGATGTAATATATGTTTTATTTGTTTGTCATACTAAGCCAGATATGCTAAGGATGTCATAACAATTTAATGCCAATATCATACAAGTGTGCAATGATGGTTTATTTCTTAACTTAATTTATTGATATCTCATTTTTTTTTTGGAATTGTTGGAACAATGTTGGCACTGGCAGTGGCAGTAAAGAACAATGGGAAAATGTTAATGCCATGTTCTGAGTTGTCTAAACTTTTCTTATTTAGAATCTAATATATTTCAATGGAGGGTTAGATTTGGTATGATTGTGACTACTAAACTTGTGTGAATTTGGTCCAAATCAAGCAGGGACAAAACAAATATTATTAGATTCAGTTTATTATCTATTTAGCTCACTTGTTGTTGCTATGATAGTAGCATATGGATTGTATTGCTAGATATTGTATGTTGATGCTAAGACTTGAATATCTACCTCACAAGTGCATTGCCAAAGTGCCAATGGATGTTGCTCTTATTATGACTAGTAATATTTTCTTAAAATACCATGTTTTATTTCCTTTTTTTTTTTTGAGAAAGATGTGTATTTGAGTAAATATTATCTCTGGATCATTTCAAGACTAGTAACTACAATGTATCTTTAAGTTGTTTTTTTTTATCAGCTAGGCTTAAAAAATGACTTCAAAAATATTGACAAATTTTAAAAATAAAAAACAAACAGGCCCATTTGAAGAAGGCTCACAACCGATCCTACCCACCAGTGTAAATCGTGAACCGTTGAAACCGAGACCCGCCTAAACCATGTGTGATTGTGGTCGGAATTGGGCCTTGCAATATGGTGAACGGTTTCATCCATATTGGCAAGTTCAGGCCCGAGCCCGCCCAGGTGCCTAGCTTCCACCAATATGGATGAAACCGTTCACCATATTGGCTTATTATGCTTTAGTATATATTTTAGTTTGTAGTTCCATGAGTTTTAGGGTCACAGAGATACCTATTATCACAATAATTGCAAGCGGCTTGTAGATCCAAAGATTCAGACTCGGGTACTATGGTAAAAGACTCCCAAGCTGGTGATGTTCTTCGGGGGCCATTTGCATTAGCGTTCCTTTTCTTCGACGGCCTAGGTGGAAGGTCTGTAGGATCAGCGATTGGAGCGTTTTCAGTTGCCACTGGAGGGTGGTTAGTAGGAAGAGTGCCAGGATCAACAACATTTCCAGCTGTTGGCACTGAAGTGCTGCCTTGATTAGCTGAAAAATATAAAACTTATGATCA
>Ga0315914_1011007_pt1 | contig 11025 bp, 10 predicted proteins | sample MpolenodulesMG_FD_203920 | JGI IMG/M metagenome (GOLD analysis project Ga0315914, IMG submission 203920) | Medicago polymorpha root nodule microbial communities from Los Angeles, California, United States - elongated nodules | ecosystem: Host-associated > Plants > Roots > Nodule | place: USA... | reverse complement strand
GATTATTATAAGTTTGGACTTCAAGTTTTAGTGCACAAACTTGCAATCCAATTGTTTTGCTCCCCAAAAAAATGCTTCCTGATCCACGTAACTATCACAGTTAGATAGGATAGATAAAAACAGTTAGTTACTATTTGTATTTTGTTTCTATGATCAGAGCCCTAGCTAAGTAATATTCACGATTTTTTTTCCTAATAATGTAATATTCACTTTGATCTATCAATAAGATGAGGAATATTTTCAGTATAGTTTTCTAGCATTCTCACTTTAATAGGGTATCAGGGCCTTATCTAAGTATGATAGTAACAAGTATGATAGTGACATATTCTCACTTTAATAGGGCATATGGGTATGAGGGCCCTATCTAAGATAGTAACAAGTATGATAGTAACATATTAACAATTGTGTAGTGTCATCTTGTTGAACACAAACTTGTATGTCCACGTAAAACTCACATTAAATTTTATATAAAATCCCAACAAAATATGTTAATATTGTATACTATTATAGACACTCATGCTAAACACGGGCTATAATTTTCTCATACTTAAAGAGAGAATATTATGATGTATTGTGTGTCTAAATTGATGTTGTATTTTTTTAATGAGTCTAATATTTCGCGGTTACATAATTACCCATCAATCTCCAATGCATTCAACAAAATCAATAAAACTACAAACAACTCACTATATTATCTACACACACTCCTTAGTTTTTTCCCACATCATTTATCTCATGTTCAAATTTCTTATTCATCTTCTTTCTTTTTTAATTTACGTTTTCTCTTCGCATAAAAGAAACAAACAAAAACACCCATCGATGAAACCGCCAACAACCAATATTTTTTACGATATTGTGCCTCTGACCTTATTTTGCTATTTCACCATATCATATAAACAGAGTCTTGCACTTAAGGAAAAGATGTTAATGTGTCACGTGAATTAAACTTCTTCTATATTGGATGCAATAATATATATTAAGCAATATATAAGTGAGATGATAATATGTCTAATGTTTTAGGTGAAGATGTGACGTCAATCTCATTTGTGAGATTTAATTAGTCAAATGTGATGATTCAATTAATCGCAGACCCCCTTATAACTCCGAACATCATGAAGAATTTTTTTTCTTCGTTTTTTAATGTTATTTTCTTAATTTTATTATATTAATATAAATATTTGGATGTCTTTCTCTTTCACAAACATCATGAAAAAATTTTGGACAATGGAAAAATGCTGATATGTTATGTTAAGTTGATAAAGTACATGTTTATTATACATTTTAAATTGATGTGAAGTTTTTTTATTAAGTCTATTTTTTGTGAAATCATTACTCATAAATCTCTAATTCCTTCAACTAACTCATAAAATTATCACTAAATCACTCTATATTCAAAAATTTTACAAACAAGATTTGCATAATTTAGTTTTGGTTGATATCCAATAGTCTTCGGTCACTGTAAAAAATCATCTAATGCCTTCTTTATCTTATTAATTTCTGGATGTTATAGATCGACCATGGTAGGAAACAGCTTCCCTGACCCATACTAAATGCCTCTATAAATAAATAAAAAAACATGTAAAGAAGGTATGCTTTGCACCCACGACAACACCTTCTAGCATAAGTGCAGTCTAAAAGTTGTGTTTGCTTAGTGTAACAACTAACAAGCCGCGCCTTTAAAACATCTATTTTTTTGTTTTTTGAAATATATGACATTCCATTGCATGTTTGATTCAGCTTTTACAAGAATTGATTTTGAGTGAAATTGAAAACTTTTATGCAGAAAAAATTACTTTTGATGTTATGAGTTGAGTACGCAAATCCAAGATAAAATTTCTACTTACCTTCATGAACAGTGAAGTTGGTGATGTGCTACGAAATTGTAATTTTAGATGAAAAAAAGAAATTTATTTAAAAGCATTCAGACTTCAATTATAATTAAAGTTTAGGTGATTTGTGCCACACCATGAGGGCAGAACTCAAGACTCTTGGATAAAATGTATTTGGCAGTAAAGTTCAAAACATCAAGGATTTGGTATCCTGTTAATGGTGTCATCAGGAAGCCTATATCTTTAAAAGCAAGCATTTGCGCTAATTCTATTACCAAGATGTGATCAAAAAGCAATTCGCTTTGGGTCATTTTGAATGATCCTCCCTCTAGTTTAGATAATATTCTTAGCCAATGCTATCGAAATGGTTTATTTCATAGGGAGTAGTTGATTTGCTTTTGCGTGTTTCTTTTTTACTTTAAGTTATTGCGTTATCTCAAAAAAACAAGATCACAAACCATTATATGATGCAACACAAAATAACTCAAGGAGTTTAGCTAACAAACCTAAGCAGAATGCTAAGATGATGATCAACTAACAATCATGACAAGATTTTTAAACACCCCTGGTTCCCGCTAAATATGCTCAGATTTATAGAGCACAAACAGTTGTAGCATGGTTGACAAACAAACAAAAAACAGTTATTGCATCACAAACTTCAAGAAATTATGCTTCAAAAAAATTGTATTGCAAAATTTTGTCCTTCAAATATAACTGGAGAAGTAAAAATGATCCTGAGAGTAGTTCTGCTACAAGTAAACAGTCCACAATCCCATAAACAGGAACCTGCATCCATCCAAAAAAGTCTGACATTATTTATCGGTATATACTAGCAGATAAGCTTCAAATTATGGGTTGTGTATCAAACAACATTCAAAAAGGATATACTTAACAGTCAGTCTAGTGCTACAAAATATCAGCCAAAACTTAAAACAGAGATTTTTCATGCACACAGCCAACCCTTTGCACATATATCATGGTACATAATACAGGAGGAATAACTTCAACTTCAACCCAACCAATAACAAAACCACAACATCTACGAACCTTAACTTCAAGCTGTGTCATCTTTAAACTTCAATCTAAAATGTACCTTATACCTGTCCGATTCTCTAACCGAATGAGAGAAATAAACAAGAAAAATAGATGATATAAAAATATTAACTTTTTCAGAAAACACTTGTTATAAGTTTTCAGAGACACAAAGACTGCTAAATCAGGTGGCATTGGAGCCCAATAAGACCATACTCCAGTGCGGGCAGACCATTTTGGATTTGGGATCAGAAACTACGATTCATAGTTGGGGCTCTTCCCTTATATATACCTGGATTTTAGATACGTATTTGTTCTAAAGCAAAGTGCAACAGATGAAACTGCCTGAGTTGTCCGACACGGCTCTTATGAGTATTTTATAGGTGTCAGACACCAGTCTAGGAGTGTCGACAACAACAACAACCAAGCCTTTTCGCACTAAATGGGGTCGGCTACATGGATCAAATGACGCCGTAGTGTTCTATCATACACCATATTTGGATCCAACTCGTTGACCTCTAAATCCTTTCTAATGGTTTCTCTAATAGTTTTCCTAGGTCTCCCTCTACCTCTTTTAATCCGACTCCTCCATTTGATCTACTCTTCTTACGACGGTATTTACGGGTATTCTCTCTACATGTCCAAACCATCTAAGCCTATTTTCTACCAACTTTTCTACTATAGATGCTACCCCCACTCTCTCTCTAATAGTGTCATTTCTAATCTTATCCCGTCGAAGTAAAGAAAAAAACAATTTTATTTAGGACATCGGTCTTGGTTGTCTGACACGTGTCGTACGAGTGTCATAGGAGTTTTGGACACCGACACGTGTTGGACACTGCGGCACACCTAGTCCTAGAGGTGTCCGTGCTTCACAGACAACAACAAGCAGGAACACGAACAACAAATCTACCAACAAATATATGGATATAAATGATTTCCGAATATGGCACACAAATTTTGAAAAGGGGAGAAGGGTAATTTATCGAAATAAGGGAAATGCTAACTAGTGCCCCGGGGCACTAGATAAGAAAAACAATATAGAAAGATTGTATTGGGAATTGTGGAAAAATGAAGTATTTAACTTTTGAAAGTCAAAACTTGTTATTTTCAATGAAACATTTTCTATTTTTAACTTTCTTAACTAGTTCCCCTAGTTAGCATGACCCTTGAAAATAAATCATAAACCATTGAAGTTTTGGTATATGGACGACAATTCTAAACAAACTGTTATGAACTGAAACCAACACGTGCAATAAAATCCTATTGAGACCAATGGTTTTAAATTGCATCCCAGACACCTGACTGTGTTGGAACGTAATGGTTTTGGAGAACCCATAACCATAACCATAACTCTGGCCACATGAGCCACATTCGTCTCCAATTTCATGCAATATCCAGGATCATGACCTAATTGCAACTGCAATTTAAATTTCGATGAAACCTATAAACTAAACAATCATAAAGGAAGTCTATCGTAAGATTATGATATACCACAAAAAAAAAAAAAAAAGAATGACAAAATACCCCCATATCATAATAACCAGGGAAAAAAATTGTTTCAGTATGAATGAATCATAAAATATTAGGAATCCCAAGATCATTTTCATAACTCAATCAAAAGCCAAGCAAACATGTAGGACATTGATAAAACCAAGCAGAGCATGGAACTGAGTTAGAAAAATTACCTTTTAAGCTTGACCATCAGTCTTCTTATCTTCCACATCATTGGTAGCAGTAGCAGTAGCAACTTCCTCTGCACCATCAACAGCCTCCTCTGCCCCATCTGCATGTGGTTGAACTTGCTCCTCCTCTGGTATTGGCTCCTCCACATAGTCGTTCTCAAATGCATCAGCTGGAACCTCGTAAATCCTAACTTGTGGCTTAGATGGATCCTTCACAAGAACATATTTCCCCTCATTCAACTTCATGCACAAGTCCACAATGGACTTCACAATCCCCCACATATTGGTTGGATTCAAATTAATTTGTGCAGCAAAGTCCTTAGGTTTATATCCAACCACAGCCAAGATCACATGGTTAAAATGATCACGAGGATGAATACGAGACACATATCCCAACTTCATCATATCAGCACTAGCCAAAAGAGCTTGAGCAGTCCACTTAGCCAACTTATTAGCATTATTCTTAAGCTCAGTAGCCAACACAGCACCCCTTTGTGTCTCCAACTTCTGCCTCCAATCAACACCAGAATACTTGGGATCAAACTCATTCAACGCATTCAAAGTAAGGAACGACCTCTGGTTGTTAACATCAACAACACTATGAACCTCACACCTAGCAACAAGATACATATCATCAGCAAGCTTCCACCTCCTATACCTATAACCAACAGAAGCAACCTCTTCCCCTTCATTAGCAAAAGGATTAGGCTCATCAAAAGTAACTTTTTTCCCATCTCTAATCAAAACCTGCTGTGAGAAATTCTGATTGATATACGAAGCCTCCACGCTAAGCGAATGAGCGGAATTAATATCATCTTTAGCCTCAGGCAATGGCTCCTGAGAAGTCTCATGAACAGAAAGCAAATCCAATTGAGACCCATCACGCTTATCAAAGAAAAGCTTGTTCCCAACACGCTGAACAACAATATCCCAAGAGTAAACAGACCTAGAAGCACACATCAACGTAGATAAAATCGCATCAGTAGCAAAAACCGTAGCTTTATCCTCATTCGCAAGCCTACGAATAACAGGGTCATCAGTGGTGGTAACTTTGAAGAAATTCCTATTCTTAAACCTCTCAAGACGACGTTCATTCTTGGGTGCAATTCGATCGTAGGAACGATCATAGGTTTCAAGAGCACCACAGAGGAGAAGATCTTCAGGCTCTGAGACAGTGAATGACAGTTTGGAGAAAGTTGAAAACGGGATCTGATCATGCATGTTCCATTCGGGTTGAATATCAACCGAAGATTTGAAAAGCTCACGGCGGTGATTGCTAGGGTTTGAGCGGCTCTGGTAATGACGATCACGACGAGCTCTTTCTTTCTCAGCTTCACGTTTCTTGGCTTCGACTTCTTCGTCGCGACGTTGAGGAAGCTGAAGCTGGCGTTGGAAGCGCCATTTAGGGCCGAATTTGGGACGGGGAGGGGGTTTACCGTCAACGAGACGGAAAGAGGAGTCGTCTTCGGCGAAGTTAGGGAAGGAAGGGTCGGAGGTGAAATCGAAGGCGGTATCGGCAGGGTTTTTAGATCGGTTAGGGTTGTTGTTGTTGTTGAAATTCCGAGTCCAATCGGCGATACGGCCGAGTTTGTCGGAACGGGAGAAAGGAGCGAAGGGAACGTTGGTGTTATCGGCGGTGGATTCGAGTGGGCCCCATCCGTCAGGGTTGAAGGGAACGGCGCCTAGGTCGAATGTTGCAGCTGAAGGCATTTTTGGTGAACGAGAATGTGGAAGAGACACGCACTGTTTTCAGACTGAAAGATAAGTGTGGAACAAATGGGCCTGTTTATAAACTATTTTAACCCTATTAACTGTTTTACTATCTACACCTCCTTTTTAGGAGACAATAGAACCTATCAATTAGAGAATGATGGATTTGAATTAGCAAACACTGAACGTCAACGTGAGCTGAATATCGAACTATACGTGTTTCGTTTTGTTGAGCAACGGTAAATATGTACATATTTTTTAGAGCAATCATATTTGAACAACCTTCTTTTTCTCTCTTTTCATTGGTCAAAAACAATGGAGAGAGAAAAAGGAAGAGAGATAGTAAGAATATAATGTAAGTATGAGAGAGAAAATTGTCTAAAAGTTGTCACAAAGTGGTTATACAAATATCATTTCTCTATTTTTTATAACACAACTAATATTCTTCAAAAGAGCAACATCACCACATAAGAAAATATACACAGAGAAGGTTTTTTTTTTCTTTTTCTCTTTCACAAATGTAACTATAACAGATAAATGCATGAGAGTAATGTGTAATCATTAAATTTGTTTTTACAATTTTCAATTGTTTACACGGCTGAATGTATAATCATAATGCAATTTTTACAAGCAAATGACAAAGCAGCCCCAGGCCATCCAACTGCCAGCTAACTGGGTATTATACACATTGACACAATATATATGCTAGTTCTTACTTAGTCTATAGGGTCTTCTACTTATAGTCTTATATTTCAATCTAGAGGAGTATATATTGTTAACAGACAGTTTATAACAGCTTCAAACTTTTTGCTTACAGGATCTTCTCATTGCACTTAATATTGAGAAGAATAAAACCAGTATTTTTTGAGTAAGCAAAAAGCATGAACTAAGGGAAATGAAAGTTAATACAGATCATAAAACAGTTATGCCCTCTTTCTAGCTACATACAACATGAACCATTTGAGAGTAGATCGAATCTTTTGCCAATATTTTTTCAGTTTCAATTTGCTTGATGTTTGCACAACAAAATTGGGGGAAGAATAATGATTGCTGGATCCTGCTCCATCATCATAAACAAAGGACAGAGGATTTCCATTTACTTGTTCCAACGTGTAACTTCCAAATAGACCAACCCATGATACATCTTCTCCAGAAAAGTATGGTGACGACATTTCTCCCAAGGCTGCCATTTGATCACAAAATTCAGAACCTACAAGGCCACTTTGTGAGATTGAGGTAGACGGCCACATTTCTGGTTGGCATGGAAATGGTAGGTCAAAGCTTGTAGAATAAGCACTCAACAGGCCTGAAGGGTAGAATTAGGATATCAGCAACAAAAAGCGAAAATAAAAAGTTTTGAAACATAGTTATATACCCTCTTCAAGACTCGTAACCTAGACAATTCGAGACTTTTTCAGTTTTGAAATGCATCTAAAAGTGTTTTTGCAGAATATAAGTGTACGTGTAGAGTACCTTGCCGAGCAATTGAAAAGTCAAACGGTTGCAGGGCTTGATCTTGACAACCATATTGTGCAGTTTGTACACTTGCTGATGTCTCCCCCAAACCATGTATTGTTGTATCAATTGGCAATGGTTTTAGATCATTCAAATTTTTGTAAGCATGTTGCTTAACTTCTTCCACCAAGCACTGCCAATGATAAAAGTATTTTGATCATATCAGGTTAAGAGGTACTAGTACTATATATACACAATTATATTTTGGTAAGATATAAATCACTTTAATTTAAGAATCCATATAAAGTTCACTCCAAATATTCACAGCCAAATGGAGTAGGATACTGATACAAACCTTTTCCTGCGGATTGAGAGATTGTACAGAATGAGAGTTTTGTTCATTATGAAAAGTCACCTCCACAACCTTTAAAATTGAATTAAAGACAAGGGATGATATTGGTTGTTCTGTTACAGAATAGATGTAGCACCCAGCATCATCTACATCACAATGTTTAGCATGTGCAGTAATTTTCTTCCACTTCCCTCCAGTCTTGTCTATTTTCTATTTTTCCAAAGCCAAAAATCATATGAAATAGTATCAAACAACCAAATTAATAACTTCAAGAGCTAAAGTAGAGAATCATTATACAACACACAACAATATTTCAAACAAGAATATATTTTCTTACATCTCTTAATGAATCTTCATTGGTTACGAACAACTGCAAAAAATTCTTAACAGTGTGTATTCCATCTGATGCCAACAGCTTGTCAAGTGGACCATTTTTACGTATCCCTTTCAGACGCCATACCTCATCATTCAACGATGGACGATCGTGTTTCTCGTAATCTGAAATGATCAAAAGTCAAAGCACATAAAAAATGTAATAAAAATCAAAGTCAAGAGATCACATATACCTATTTTAATAGCGAATTACTAACATCTGTCGGAGGTTTAGGACTTACCCTTTCCTCGAAAATTCAGGACCTTAAAAGGATTGCTTCTACCTTCCCGAATGCACACGCCAATTGAATTTGACTGAACTATTTTAACCCCTAGCCGAAATTGACCGGTTCTTCCCTTTGATATATCTGTAAACTCAATCTCTTTGTCGATATCAGCAACTCCATTTCTTAGTGTAATGATTTCATTTCTTTTCAACAGTTCTTCTTTTCCCTTTCTTGGAGGTGCAATTTGAGTATTAAATTCCTCAGTTGTCCAATCCTCTTTTTCAAAGCCACCATATAGGACACATAATTGGATCTTCGTGGAGGAACCTTCTTCCATGACTACGCGTTGCTGATTTTCAACATCACGCAGTTCAATTTGAAGTGGTTCATCTCCCTCAGCTTTGATTGGGGACTTTGTGAAAATTCTTTCAGGCAATTTGTTCATGAAACACAATTGCAAACGTCTCCTCCTTCCATATGTGTTGGACAACTCGTCAAGGGTCAATCCACTGCTAAATTAGAAACACAAACAACTATCAATACAATTGATTTTGCTTCTTCAAATTTATTCTAACTTAGGTCTTAAATTTGGCTATTCAATTCACTTTTAATTAAATTTATTTTTGTGATGGCATATCCATTTTCAGCACTCAAATTAAAATCAAAATTCATTTTAAAGGTAAAAACAATTTTACTAACAAAAAAATATATATCAATGTGACATAGTACAAAATTAACTAAAATGCAAAAGTTGCATAAAAAATAGAAATACCTTGGGGTTAGGTAGTGGCGGAGCATAGGTGGAATCACCTCTTGCGTCTAGTTGAGGAACAAAACAGAACACAGAGTTAATTGGTATCCATTATTAGAATCCATGGAGCAAGCAAGAAAGACAATAAAGTAAGAGTATGAATGATTGGATATTTTGCTACCACTTTTCGAAGTAAACGTTCAAAGCAAAACGCAAAGGTGTTACTAGCGGCGCTAGTAGTGCTGCACAAATAGAAGAAGTCAAGTCAAATAAGAAAGGTACATGCAGATGCAGAACATTGGATTATATTATATTTACATCAAATAAAAATAAAAATAAAACACGTACGGAAATAAATGGTGTTGGATCTCTTTTTGTTGTTCTTCTGGGTTCCCATGTTTTATTCTCTTAGTACTAGTAGAAGGAACATGAAGATCCTTGTCACTACCCACATGAGATGCCCTCTTCGATGCCATTCAATTTTTATTTTATTGAAAAGGCCAAAAAGTTAATGTATTTATTTATAAACAAAACAACCAAACACAAGAAGCACTAAGATTCTTACACAAACTTACAACTCCAAAATGAAGTGAATTAGTGGCAAACAAATCAACGATTCTAGGACTGGTTTGTTATCAATCTTGGCCTTAAAGAGTAAAGTTAATGATAACTAAAGACAAAATCAGCACACCACATTATATTTATAGTATACAATATCCTATGGATTCATTTTAAGGAAGATTCAAGGAAAATTCTCCCTCATTACTAGGCCATTGTCTTCTACACGCTAACTACTTCAGCCCAAAATAACCGTTTTAAATTTGACAAAAGTGGTACTCCTTTTTGGATACTAGTTACATAAGTTCTAATTATTCTTTTCTGATAATGAAATTGATATAAGTCCTAACTAGTTATAGAAGAGAATATACTAAAAGTAGCTTGCCAAAAAGAATAAAATCATATGGTACTACAAAGTGATTCATTGAACTCTTGTATATAATCTTTTTTCTTGAAATTAAAGGTATATAAACTTAGGCTAACGAGTTCCTAAAGCATATGTTTTAGTATGAAAGTGCTGAATTGGAATTCATGAATTTAATAATTTTTAAAATTTTTAAAAATTGTTCTATTCAACACGAAAATTATACTTCTCTTAGTTCTTTATACTAGTATCATCAGCCTCACCCATAAATTTATTAATGATGTCAATATCGTCAAAACTATAAATTTCTATTAAAATATATATTCAATAATAAACACATTTAACACACTAATTATCATTTACATTTTAATAGTATAGTATACTATGTGTTGAAGGAATATAATATCTCAATCAACACAAATTAGTCTAATTTTGGTAAGGATTCAAATCAAATCCCACATGAACTTAAGTTTAAGCTCATTGTTGATGTGAGAATCTTGGTAATCAGGGGCGGATCTCTTCAAGGGTAGGCAAGTGCCATGGTACCCCCCGAATTTACTATATATATAGTATTATGTCTATATTTATGACAAATTCCCAGTGATTGCAGTGGAAAGGGGGTGCCTCAATATGCCGAAGGTCGCACGTTCGACCCTTTGTAAGTGTCTTTTTTTTTTATGTATTTCTTAT
>Ga0315914_1011006_pt1 | contig 11026 bp, 3 predicted proteins | sample MpolenodulesMG_FD_203920 | JGI IMG/M metagenome (GOLD analysis project Ga0315914, IMG submission 203920) | Medicago polymorpha root nodule microbial communities from Los Angeles, California, United States - elongated nodules | ecosystem: Host-associated > Plants > Roots > Nodule | place: USA... | reverse complement strand
CCAAAGGAACAGGAGTAAGAAGCATTCCTAATAGCTGAGTTAAAAGCACTATTGAAACAAAAAGTGGCCTAACATTAAGAACAACCCAAGCCTTATTCCACCAAGTTAGATAGGCTATATGAATCAAACCACGTGAATATTTTATATAAAAAACCATGTCTTTCTCCTACTTGTTTATCTTTAGATCCTTCCTAATAGTTTCTCATATAATTTTTCTAAGACTACCCTTAACTTTAGTGAGAAGTCTTCCCCTTCATCTGATCTACTCTCTTTACTGTAGAATCCACAAGTCTTTTGTCTACATGCCCAAACCACCTTAAAAATATGTAAACTATGTGTAAATTATGTGTGTGTATAATGAGTTCACACAACTCGTATTTATAATTGTTTTACCATAAATGCATTGAATGCTTAATTAGTAGGCAAGAGCCTAAGAAGTTGTATACTTTAAAAGTAAGAACAATCAATATAGGAATCTATACAATTAAGGAAATATCTAAGTTCTCAATTTTAACACGCCTCCTCAAGCTGGAGCATACATGACATAAACACCAAGCTTGTTACAACAAAACAAAAGTCACCATCAAGATGATCATCAATGAGTAGAGAAAGCGCCATTAAAAATCATTTGTTGGAAAACAGTCATTGAGTCACCCAAATGATGAAAAACACCTGAGAATGTGGCAGAGGGGGGTAAATGTGATGGCTAGATCGGGAAACCGGTGGCCGAATAGTTGGACAGATACTCTCACACTCTAATTTGGCGACGACATGTGAGGCTCACATGTGGGGAAAGAAGCAACACGTGGAGGCATGTGCATCAGAAGATGGTAGCGGAGAAATGGATGCCATGCACGCCAGGTGCCGCTCGGTGTTAGGTCGCACTAGAAAAGTGGCAGCTAGCATTTGCATAGCATGAAAGGGTGTGATGTCACTTCAAGGGATGAGTATAGTGATAAAAACCTACTGAGTAATATATGCTAATAGGTGGTGTTGTCAGCAGCAATAGTGAAGCATGGATAAAAGGTCACAAAATCATAATTTGCTTTGATACCACTTAAAAATATGTAAACTCCGTGCGAATTTTGTATGTTTATAATGAGATTAGACACCTTATATTTATAATGGTTTTATAATAAATGCATTGAATGCTTAATTAGTAAGCACTAGTCTAGGAAGTTGTATACTTTAGGAGTAATAACAATCAATAGGAATATCGAAGGATTCTTAATTTTAACATCACCTTAGTTTCCATAATGTTTTCTACTATAGGTGTTCCTCAACTACCTTTAATGCACCCGCCTAGTCTTACAACACATCCAACATAACATTCTAATCTTTGATACACTTACTTTATTTTCGTGTTGGTTCTTTATTGCCCAACACTCTCTCTCGTACAACATAAATATAATCAAAATTTAAACATCCAAGATCAAGCATCCAAAGAAAGGAAAAATCTCGAAAGAGAATTCCAAATTCAATTGTATAAATTAAATAGCACCTCTAAATCATCTTAAACATCATAAATTTGAAATGTTTGGATCAAAATTTGTTGTTATCATAAATATATTTATTTATTTAAAAATGGATTAAAATGTAGTACATAAATGATTATTAGAGAAAGAGTTTGTAATCCGAAGCATCTCTTAGGGGAGGGAGTATAATTTATTTTAGGTTTTCACTTTTAAAGGAGGAGAGTGTAATTCAAGTTTCTTATAGGAGAGAGGAGTATAATATACTCTAGTTTTAACCGTTCTCAATTCACCCCTTATTTAAGTGCAAGCTCATATTATCAAAAGAGATCTTGTTTGTATATTGTGGCTCATATAAAATTATATAATATTTTTTAACAAATTAAAATATATAATATTATTGACTTTCATTATTGTAATATTATACTTTACCTTGAATTATATAATATTATTGACTTTCATTATTATAATATTATACTTTTCCTAATTATCATTATTATATAATTAATTTTATTATTATTGCAATATTTAATGCTTTGGTATACAATAAAATTAATTTCAACCTTATCATCTATAAAATTAAAATTAATTTAATAAAATGAATTTAAATATTTATCATCTATAAATACTCACTCCAACTCTTAGTTTTATCAACAAAAAAAAAATCTCAATTCTATCACAATGGATTCTTCAAATGCTCAAACACAAATCAGCAAAACATCCAAGCTGAATCCACATGCACAAGAGTGGGTTAGAACATCCAAAACATCCAAGTTGAACCCAAATGCACTAGAGTGGAATGGACCTAGAGAGGAGGATAGATGTCTGTTCATCACATTTTCAAAACATAATGCACCAATCAAGGCACAAGATTTAACTATGTATTTTGAAAAGTAAGTTCCTTTCTTATCAATTTGGATTAAAAAAAAAAATTACAATTCTATCTTTACTTCGATTTATATATGCCACTTCTTATCATGATTTATTTATTTATTTTTTGTCAGAAAATATGGTGATTGTGTGCAATCAGTTACAATGTTAAGGGGAAATGAAGGTCAAGAATCACCATTGTGTGCTAAAGTGATTTTCAAATTATCAAGTACATTGTTTTTGGCAACATCAGGTGAAATGAACATATTTGTCAATGGTAAGTCAATTTGGTGCAAAAGGTACCAACCAAAGAAGAAACAAGGCCAAGATAAGGGTTCGATCCAGAACGTGGAGTAAACCTATCAGATATATTTATGTAACTAGCTTATGGATCTAGCCCTAGATTATCTCATATATTGATCATGGATCTAGATATAGATCTCATCTAAATATTTGTTACTGTTAAGATTGTGATGTTACTTTTCATGTATTTTTTACTTTTCCGTCAATGAGTACTTATGAAATGGAATAACTCTTCTAATTACAAAACCTGATTTACCAATTACATAATTTGGAGTGACTTTAATTTTTGAGTTTAATTTTCAAGCACCAAAAGTTTAACACCGTGAACCATGAACGCATCATAATTAATCATGGATTAGCTTATTTTAGAGCTTATGCAAAACAGCTTATGCAGATAAAGATGCCTTTATGTATTATTTATAAGCCTGTTAATGTAGTTTATGAAAAAACGGTTTATGAAGGTACAATTTTCGTCAGTTAGAACTTATGAATTAAAATAAAAACTTATTTATTTGCATAAACTCTTTTTCATAAGCTCAAAATAAGTTCAATTCAAATCAGGCGTGTGACTCTAAAAGTAGTTTTGATAAAAGTCAAATAGTTTTAATGATATAACGATTATACTATAACAATGTATATAAATTAGTTCTAAATTAATGTAAATTTACATTTTTTTTCTTTTTAACATAACTTTTAAAAAAGGATAATGGTGAAGTGTAAAATTACTTCGTGGAATTGTTGGAAAAACATAAACCAAAGACCAATCTAGTACATAAAATCATATTGGCCATTTTTTTTTAAAAAAAAGATTGTCCTTCGACAAAAAAAAAAGGACAAATCTAGTACAAACCATCTTAAAATTTGTAGTTGACTAAGATAATCCCATAAAACCTGATTGTAAGTTGATGATCGACCCCACTTATAGAAATTTGTTTAAATCATTTTGCACCTACCGTGGGACTTTTATCAAAAAGTTTCTTATACTCACTCTATATTTAAATATAAATGAAAAATAACTATTTATTTTATTGGACTTAATTATATACAAACTTTATTTATAGATATCTTTCTCTTTTTTTATTAAACGATAGTAGACTAAATATAAAATAAAAACAAAAAATTGAGCGACATAAACCTTAGTTTTTTTTTTTTTTTTTTACGTTAAAGACAATTTCATTAACGAAAGTCTGGCAATAAATCAAAAATTAAGATTGCAGAAATACAAGACGAAGTTTCTTCGATCCATATGCAATCTAAATTCTTAAGAGCATGCTTAGTTAAACAATGAGCAGCTTGGTTGGCTTCACGTGTAACATGCAAAAAAATTAAACTACGAAAACTACCCTTAAAACTAACACAATCTCGAATAATAGAGCCAACATAGTTAGGAGATTGTTAGTGAGCATCCAAACCCTTCCGCATAGCTAAAGCTTCTGCAACTTCTGAATCTTGTAATGAAAAGACATGCTAGGAACTAGCACCAACGACAACACCTTCATTATATCTCACGACAACACCAATACCTCACTTATCACCTTCTATCGGACTTGCTGCATGAACATTAAACTTATAGAAACCACTAAAAGGAGGTGTCCAATGAACATAAGATATTGGCAAAATTGGACCTCCACTTAGGGTGTGTTTGGATTGAGGGTTTAGGAGAGGAAGGGAGGGGAGGGCTCACTTTTAATTTTTAAATTACGAACAATGTAAAATGTTTTCTTGAAACAAATCAACTATTTTTGAAGTATTATATGATCATTTATCATGTCGTTAATTCATTTTTCTAAAAATTATTTTATAATCTCCGTAATTTAAAAAAGAAAAGTAAACCCTCCCCTTCCTTCTCCTCCTAAACCCTCCATCTAAACAAACATCAACACACATAAACCTTAGCCATGAAAAGAAAAATATAATGAAATAAAAAAAAATATCCTCCTCAATGAGCTTATAATAATGGATGGAGGAATTACATACTCTCTCCTTTTCTATTTACATGTCGTATGTTTTACTTTTTACACAAATTACAAATTAAGACAACCAATAAATTTGTATACTTTTTATTTTTGGTGTACTAATTTATTTATTTTTATACTTTTAATTCCAATATTTCTCTTTTTCTTGTAGGAGAATACTAATGAGTTTTCTTAATACATTTGTTAAAGTATTAAAATAAGTAAGTTTGCATTAAAATAACCAATGTATTTAAGTCATTGGTTAGCAAAACCTTTTTTTATAATATTTTTAATCATTTATTATTTCGATTCATCTGTTGTTCCAACCTTGAATGTATGGTATGACCTTATAGATTAGAAGATAGTAACAAATACATGATAGTAACTAAATGATAGCCTCTTTTTAGGAGTATCACAAATTGACGAATAGTCAATTATTGATATTACATGTAAATACATAAACTAATTATTCATAAGTGAAAATAATTTCAATTTCTGAGTTACTTTTTCCTCCCATTTGAGCACTAAACTAGAGAGTGCCCTCCTAGAGGAACCATCTTCACTCACAGCAGCAGCAGCCCCAACTCTTAAATCTTCAATTCTTTTCCTTAATTGCAAACCTTCACCATCCCTTGAATATTGGTCCATTATAATCTTTATAACTCTTGCAACTTCTTCTCCTTTTACAATCCCATCTTCATCATCGATTTTCGGCCTCACTGCCACTTTGAAAACATCGGTGAGTGTTGCTGCGTTCATTCTCTGCTCAGCAAACAATGGCCAAGCAATCATAGGTACACCAAAAACCAAACCCTCTAGAGTTGAACTCCAACCACAATGAGTCAAAAAACCACCAGTTGAACTATGACTAAGAATTTCAACTTGTGGAGCCCATGATGGAACCACCAAGCCTTGATCTTTAGTCCTTTCCAAGAAACCTAATGGTAAATAATTTAATGGATCATCATCAAAAGTAGTATTAAAATCACCCATTTTTGATGATCCACTAAAATAAGCAAAGCTTGCGTGCTTATTTGGAACTCTAATAACCCACAAAAAATTGCAACCACTTGATTCTAACCCAAAAGCTATCTCATTGATTTGTTCATGAGTGAGTGCTCCACCACTCCCAAAAGAGATGAACAAAACTGATTTTGAAGGCTTATTGTTCAACCATGTAATACACTCTAACTCATTTTCTTTACTTTTTGACTCTCTTTGAATGATGGGTCCCACAGGATAAACACAGAGAAAATCTTGTATAGATTTTATTGCATCATGTTCCAAATAAGTGAAGCTATTGATGATGACACCATCTACCAAAGAGAGTCTTTGACACGCACAAAGAAATGCTTTGTATGTTTCACTTGATCTTGCAAAAAGAACAGGGTCAGGAAAATCTTTTACCTTAAAAGAAACATTTGAATCTGGAAAGTCAAATGTTTTTGTTGTGTCCATAAACTCAGAGGAAACACTTTCATCTAGTTTGGGAAGATTAAGACAGAATTGAAGTGATATAACCGATGAAGTAGCGAAAATATAAGACATAAGGTTGAAATTTTTAGCGATGTCGATTACATCGCTTGAGAAAAGATCAAAAACCAAACCAACAAAGTTGTTTTTTGAAGAAGTTACCATTTTGTTAACTTCTTGATGCAAATAGGGTATAGAGTGTTTGACTGTGAGTTTCATTTGTGTTGCGATGTGAATGTTGGGAGGAAGGTCTTGGATATTGATTTGAGGAAGGAGTATAAAATCAATGTTTGGTGGAAGAGAGTTTAAGATGGATTTGGTGGATGATGTGGGAGAACCAAGAGATGGAATGAGGAAAGTGACATGGAAATTGTTGTGATGAAGAACAAGTAGTTTTGCAAACTCTACAAGTGGGATTAAGTGGCTTAGTCCTGGACAAGGAATCATGGCTATGCATGTTTTTTGCTCCATAGTGATGAATTCAATTCAATTTGGGAAGCTCAAAGTTTTTGTGGATATATGCATTAATAAATGTACAATCCACCTAAGTATACCAGCATAGTAGATTTCATAAGTTCAATTACTATGAACATAATTGAAGAGAAGGTAGCCATGCACATGCACATGCACATGCACATGCACGTGAATTTCTAGCCAAAAATAATGAAGCTATGATCACGTGACTGGTACGACCTTCAACTCTCGAGTATTCATTCCTATGTGCCTTTAGATATTGACTAGTAGTGAGAAAGGAAATTACGATTTTCGGTTTGCAACAAGTATCCTATACAAAGGTCACATTAAACTTTCACTTATTCATTTTTTTTAGAAAATTAACCTAAGTAGATAGATGAGCAAACACAAACTCAGAAATTACATACAATTAATAGTCATATTTTGTCCCTAACATTCTAAGAAGAGTTGAAGGAATATAGTTGTGTCCCTAACATAATTGACGAGAAGGTAGCCATGCACGTGAATTTCTACCCAAATTACGATGTTGACTAGTAGAGATCATGGAAATTACGATTTTCGGTTTGCAACGTTTATTCTATACAAAGGTCCACTTATTATAATGGGTCACATTAACCTTTCACTTATTCCTTTTTTTAGGAAATTATGTTAATTTTTTTTACAAACATAAACGATACTTATTCATTCAAGTTGATAGAGTGCATCGATACAACGCACTTTCAAAGTTGCTAAAAACAAAAAAGAATAAGTTTGCAAAGAAACTCATAAATCTATGTTAATACCATAATATGACGAAATATATATATATATATATATATATAAGCCTACAAATACGACTATATTTAAATGTTCAATATCTTCGAATCTGTAACATTGATAACATCAAAGTCGTTGATTGGATTCACATTAGGTCAAAACTAATATTTCAACATAAATCAAATAAGCACTGCACTAAAGTGAGAAATAAAAAAAAAAAAATCTCACTAATGTAGTAAATCAAAACAAACAATGTCGTATTACGAGAAAAAGAATAAAAAAAAACGTATGAATGAAGACTAAAGTATGTGTAAATCACTTACTCAACAATTTTGGTTTTACTATTCACGGTTTTAATCCTTCCGATCTTAATTCTCAAAATACATCTTACCATTTAAAATACAATGTGAAAAAAAAATCCACCACTGATAAATTAAATCTTATTAAATCTTAAAATGCAAAAAATGTAGAATCCTAAAAAAAATAGATTTCCCAAAAAATATGCAATAGCACATCATCTTGTGACTTGCTATCTCATCTTAATCTTAATCTTATCTTAATCATAATAACATACAAACATGGAACATGTTTTAGCTCTTCAATCCTAGATGTCAAAATTGTAAGCTATCAATGCAAAATCAGCACATTTTCTAAGTACATTTTATGATCACTTAAAGTAATTTAGAGGAGAAATCCATGTAATCCTCCTTTTTTTTTCGCAATTTTTAAGTCATCAAAATCCATTTTATGACACTAAAATTTGACTATGTTGATTTCCCTCCAAGAAATGTTGCTTTCGGGACTAATTATAGGTAGAAAAAAAAAACCCAATTTCAAATATGGACCAAAGGAAAGCAAGCCCAACACTCCAAACCCAACTTTTTCTAAGGAACAATAAATGGAGAAAATCAAATGGGGAAGGTTTTCTTCTTTCACGCTGAAAGGTTTTCCTGTCAACCCTCACATGTGAAAGTCTATTCAGCACCAAGACAAACATCATAATACATATAAATTTTGTCTTTCTTCTTCTCAATCTATGAATTCAATCCTTCATTCTCTCTTTTTTATCGTCTCTCCTCTTCCCTTTCATCGTTTATTTATTCTCAAATCAGAAATCAATATCCCCATTGATTTCAACTATTTCCGATATATATATAGAACAGTCACAAGCCAAATGCAATTCTGAATTAGAAATCAATCGGAATCGGTACATATTCGATTTTCTGAAATAGCATACGACACAAGCGAAGGTAAGAATTTTAATTCCATTTTTATTTTTGGATGTCTGATCCACGTTCATGTTCAAACTATATAACCATTCTATTACTCTCTCTCTAGCTTATTAAGTTTCCCTTCCTCTAATCTGGTAAGCTACTAAGCTAACTACATTAAAAACTTTTGACAATTCCCATGTAATTTTTTATGACTGCCTTTTGAGAGAGTTTTTCTCCTTCGACTTATGGCTATTATTTAGACTTTTCATTAGTTTTAGACACTTCCATTTTAGTTTCCTTTTTTTAAAAACAATATTGATTAATGTAGATACCAAATTTTGAAATTAATTTATGATATACTTGCGTAGACTTAACCAATACTCCGCTTTAATAATTTCTTTGGTTTGCCTATTTTTTTATCCTTTTATATTCATAATGGTAACGTAACTCATCAATGAAGCTAATTACCTTTGATGCTTAATCCATACAAGGCTTTGAGAAGTGCACTAATATTTTGTCAATTATCTATTACACTAGATTTGTCAATTTCTTTTTATCAATGAATTTAATTATCTTTCAGACTAGATTTTGTTAATTTCTTTTTTGTCCTTATATTTCTTTCTTTGACAAAGGATGAGTTTTCTCACCCTATTAGCTTCTATTGTGAAGTGTGCTAAGGACAAAATGAGTTTTTTATAAGCACCATGAAGTTATTTTTAGTGTTCAAAATTGTTTTTATGATAAAGCATATTAGATTATTGAAGTACTATTTCTGTGGGATCAATTTCATATGCAGCATATAGCATAATAAATATTACAACTATTAGTTATGATTTTACCATTTCAATGACAGCAGATCAAGGCTTGAAAATTTATACATGGCCACATTGGATTGTTATTATTTGCTGCTTCTTTCAATTTGATAATGATACCCAACATACAAGATTTGAATAAAATTTTATGTCATATACTTTTGTCAGATGTGTTCTCTCATAGTTTCTTTCTTTGCAGCTAATGGTGAAAGGAAAACAAATAATGGAGGATTTAACTGTTATGATCATGTAAGTATCAATCTTAGAATTATTCAAAACTTTTGTTTCAAGTCTGTTTTTGTTAGGGCCACAACTTTTTTATTACTATATCTTTTTAGGAACTGTATTTGGGTCAAGAATAGTTGTGCACCCGAAAGTATTGGAAATTCATGAAATTAACAGTACACAATGTTGCCTAATAAAAATGGAAAAAGTTTTGAATTGTAGCCATTTTTTTCCTTTCTCTTGATCACCAACATTAAAGAATAATATAGATAAATCTTGACTCTTTGGAAGTTATAGATAGTCACCAAGGATTTTAACTAAGGGCTTCTGCAAATATTTAATAGGCAAGTTTTTTATTTTTATACCATGGTCTTTTTATACTGTCATGTAGGATTTTGAGCTTCAATAATTGGTTATTACTGGTCTTGATTGATTATATGGTTGTTAAGATTTGAATTAACATGTTTTTTCAAATAGGATTGTGACTACAACTTCTAGTTTTTCCTCCTAATATCATCATCTTGCTTGAGTGATGGGCTGCAACTTGAATTAACATGGTTCTTCAAATTTCATTTTATTATAACCACTACTTACAAGAGTTAGAACTATATGACATTAAAAGCATAACACTAGCTTGCGAGGTACGTTAATTTTGCTTTCTTTGTTTTATGGATTACTGAATAAATAATTTGGATGAGGGATGTCGGTAAGGTTCTAGAACTTAAATGGATTTTTAATGCCTGTAAGGTTCTTGAACTTAAATAGATTTTTAATTTGATATATTAGCTTTTATTTCTTTCATTATAAAAAAACCAAGTGTTATGTTATTATATTTCTCTGTTGTTCCGGTAATCCAAATGGAGTTGTATGGTTCATATTAACTACAAACACTATGATTCAAACACGGGAGGCTATAGGTATTTGTTTTAAGACCAAAGTTTTATATTCCTCAAACATAGGGGCTATAGCTATTTAATTTATGCTTATATTTATAATGAAGGTACAAATAATGTTGTTATTAACATTTGTATTCAATAACTCCTAAAAAACCACTTGTATTCAATATATTGGATATATTTAAATAATATAGACAATAATTTTTATTTCTCAAAAATCTAAGTTTATATTCTGTAATATTTTCCATTCGTTCTTTTATCTAAATTTATATTCATATTCATATGCATTAGTATTTTCCTTTAATTTCTTCTATCCAAATTTATATTCACTAATATTTTTCATTCATTTCTTATGCAATGACATTTGGAGTCATCAAGAGATGTTGAATCTACTGTTGAAAAATATTTTCTTTATTAGCCAATGTAATATTTATTTTTGTGATTTTTAACTCATGTGGATTTCTGTTGATTAATAGCCAATGTTTTGTAATGGACTAAAATAGACTAAATGGTATGTCGTTCGTTAACATTTTGATTTGTAACAACATACTCATTCAAACTATTTATGAATTATAT
>Ga0315914_1011004_pt1 | contig 11029 bp, 4 predicted proteins | sample MpolenodulesMG_FD_203920 | JGI IMG/M metagenome (GOLD analysis project Ga0315914, IMG submission 203920) | Medicago polymorpha root nodule microbial communities from Los Angeles, California, United States - elongated nodules | ecosystem: Host-associated > Plants > Roots > Nodule | place: USA... | reverse complement strand
ATGTTGAAAGTAAATCATAAATTTTCAATTCTTTTTTCACTTTTCTACATTGGTTTCATGAAAACACGTTTACCATCCAATGACCACAATTTGTTACAATTTTTAGTAAAAAAATAAACAATTTGTTACAATTTTTTCCTCTATAAATTCAAACACTTCGATTCTTTCTTGTTCTTGGCCTATAACAAAGATTAAAACCTTCATAGGTCAACAAGTGAGGTGGGTTAAAAAAAAATTTAAGTGGAAGAGATGAAGAATGAGAGCGAGTCTCATGAAAGGCAAGATCGTTTATCAAACTTTTCTCATTCCTCTTCCACCAAAAATAAAAAAGGAGGATGGAAATCTGTCAAATACATTCTTGGTAATAAATAAATCTTTAAATTATAATTTTTTTATTCTTTTCTTGATACATCATTATTACAATATTTTCAATAGAATTTATGAATCTAAATTATGTGTTTGTTTGATTATAGGAAACGAGACATTCGAGAAATTAGCTTCAATGAGTTTGATAGCCAATTTAGTTGTATACATGCATACACAATACAACATGGATACAACATTATCTGTTGAGGTTTTCAACATTTGGGCTGGTTTAGTAAATTTTATTCCATTAGTAGCTGCGTATCTTGCAGATGCTTATGTTGGAAAGTTTCATATGCTTATATTTGGCAGCATAGCTTCACTTCTGGTAAATACAAACAAATTATCAGAATACTTTAATTTATTTTTTCATTTTTGCCATTTCATGATGTTTTGTTAAAAATGAATTTTTCTGAAAATCCAATCAATGAACATTCAAAATTTCAATATATTCTATTCGCCTATATATAAATTTTGGGTCATGCTAACAAGGCCATAAAGGTATTGTTTAAGAAATTCATTATAAGAAATTGTATCTAGAAAATAGAAGTCAAACACATGTAAAGCAAAAGTAACAATTACACAACTTTCTATGCAAAATTTATCAATTTTAGTTGTTTAAACAATGGTCTAAGGGCACATATTAGCATTTCCCATAAATTAAAAAAAAGCGCATTATGGTGATCGCATTTTAAGTCAAATATAAGGATTTTAGAGGTTTATTGAAAGATATCACAACAACAAATTATGATTGCATTTGTTTGTATTTGCCGCAATATACAGGTTTTAAAAATAAAAAAATTGAGACCACAACAACATTTTCGAACCATGGTCAAGAGTAATTAATAAATAATAGTAGCTTTTATTTGCTTTAACCATGATTCTAAAATGCTTTTGCGGTCACAATTTTGTATATAACCTTGATAGTGTGGTAAAATACAAACAAATGTGATCACAATTTGCCGTTGTGATGTCCTTGAAAGAAACCTCTAAAATTCTTATATAACGGTTGCAATTGCGCTTTCAGACCGCGATTAAGAACTATGCTCTCTACTTTAAATGTTCCTACTTATTATGTGACAGGGTATGGGATTCATGTCTCTAAGTGCTGGTGAATCATCATTAAGACCTCCAAGTTGCCCTACTCTTTCGGATTGCATAAAACCAACAGGTGTGCAACTCAGTATCCTATATTTGGGACTTGGATTTTTTGCAATAGGTTCAGGAAGCCTAAGACCATGCAATATTGCCTTTGGAGCCGATCAATTTGATACAAAAACCGCAAAAGGAAAAGCTCAATTAGAGAGCTTTTGCAATTGGTGGTATTTTTTATTCACAGTAGCACTTTTGATCGCTCTGACCGGCGTTGTCTACATTCAAACCAATGTAAGCTGGTTTATTGGTTTCATCATTCCAACCGGGTGTTTCGCCGTCTCATTAACCATGTTCTTGTTGGGACAATGCACTTATATTAAGTTGAAGCCGAAAGGAAGCGTGTTATGCGACTTGGTGAAAGTAATTGTTGCTTCAATTAGAAAACATCACATTGATTTGAAGAAAGATTCTGAATTCTCATTTTATGATCCACAATTAGCTTCTAATGAGTCAGAAGATTCAAGAAATGTGAAACTCTCTCATACAAATAGGTTCAGATATTTCGATAAAGCCGCGGTGATAACAAACCAAAATGAAATTGACAGCAATGGAAATTCAATTGATAATTGGAGATTATGCAGTTTACAACAAGTGGAAGAATTGAAAGCAATATTATCCACTTTACCAATTTGGTTAGCAGGAATTGGATGTTTTATTTCAATGGGACAAGCAAATTCCTATGGAATTTTACAAGGATTACAATTAGACAGATCAATTGGGAAAAAATTCATTATTCCACCAGCTTGGATGGGATTAGTACCAATGATTTTTCTTTCATCATGGATTGTACTTTATGAAAAAATCTATATCCCTTGCACTAAAACTGCAACCTCTAAAGGTAAAAGATTGTCAATTGAACAAAGAATAACAATAGGAATTATTTTTTCCATTGTTGGCATGGTTGTGTCAGGACTAGTAGAAGTGCGCCGCCGCGACAACGCATTGAAACACGGAACATTTCAATCACCTACAAGAATTTGGTGGCTTATTCCACAATTTGGTTTATCCGGTTTGGTTGAAGCATTTGCCGCAATTCCTATGATGGAGTTGTTGACTTCATATTGGCCTGACGGTATGAAGACATTAGGCGGTGCCGTGTTTTTTCTAAGCTTAAGCATTGCAAGTTGGTTGAGCAATGTTCTTATAAAGATTATTGTGGCTTTAACAAAAGGGAATGGTGGACCACATTGGTTAGGAGGTAATGATTTGAATAAGAATAGGCTTGAGCATTATTACTACACGATTGCTGCACTCGGAGTCTTGAATCTGTTGTATTTCGTGTTCTTTGCTCGTCGGTTTTTGAGTAGTGAGGTGCTACAAAGACAGATTCAGAGTGAAGCAAGGGATTTAGAAAATGCGAATCATCAATAGTAGCTGAATTCCATAGTCTAGAGACATCTCCTAGAAGTAAAAGTATGTATGAAGAATAGTATCATATGTATGGATATTATTTCCTCCTCCTGGAACTCATCTCATTCAGTGAAATAGAATAAATCTTTAAAGATGAACAAATGTTACTTTAAGCCCAGAGAGTAATTTTTATGGTAGAAGAAGAGTTACACATTTAACCAATTTCAAAAGTGTTGAATTGTAATTGCAAAAATGCTAACCATTTTCTTTTAAAATCATGCTATAGAATATATTTTTGGACTATTGATCAGAGTTTGAACCCTAACTAATAAGAAGGTAGGAGAAGCTCAATTACGCTAAATTAATGATAACTAGATGCAAATCCACGCACCGTGCAGTAGAATTTTCTTGGTGGTGCATATTCTTTTTTTGGTGGTGATGTGTGGTAGAATTTAATATAATGATACCATATGTCAAATATTGCGGATTCCAGTGAAACACTTGACGGGACTCCACTCTTCCATAATCGACTCAACGCATAATACAAGATTTCCCAGTAAACCCGCTTAGGGGGAGTTTCCCATTGTAGTGATCAGACCTAATTCCCACCTGAGAACTGTCCCATATTGTTGCAATTTCATTCTCCCTTTGTCTTGGAAACAAATATAAGGCTCATTCAAACTCCTATCCCTAACCCACTTGTTTCATCCTACTTGTTTCATTTCTTTCCCTATTTAGAACTTTTCTAGTTAAGTTTGTACTATATCTTAAACACAACTGATCAGACCAAAACGATTCTTAATCTTGCAAGCATCTCGATTTATATCTACTTAGCAATTCAATGTTAAAACTCTAAATCCTTCACTCCTAATAATCCACCCTCCTTTCTTTGGGAGACAAACTTTGTTTTAATCATTGCAAAATTTATTTATGTGAAAATTTGGTCTTTTTTTTTTTAATATTCATTTTAGTTCTTATTTTTAGGAGGAATTATATCAAATATACATTTTAGTCCTTAAAGCATTTTCAATGGGAGATGTTGTTTAATAACATGTATAACTTATTTGCTAGTCCCATTGGAGAAGAAATAAGAGAGTTTGCTATTGAGATGCAATGATTCTACGATCTCTCTATCATAAATGTGGGTTTCATTGCATACTTTATTAAAAAGTTTGAAAATTGTGTTTTTTTTGGTAGAAGGAGAAAAATAAAAGAAAAAGATAAAGAAAAGAAACTAGGCTACAACCTTAAGAACTGCACTCTAGAAGCATCATCAAGAAGTAAATATTCCAAGTCCGGGATAGGGTTCTCCAAGCTGCACCAAGAAGAATCATGAATGGCACCATGCTTAGCAAGAAAATCCGCACACTCGTTAGCCTCTCGAAAGGTGTGAGTCAACTGCACATTCCAAGGGAGATTAAGGACATCCTTCACATTTCTTATGATAGTGACATAAACATGCCAAGCATTAGGGGAGCTTGAATTAAGTTTATAGAATGGAAGGAATCATAATAGCAAATCACATTTTGGTGCCCTCTCTCCTAAGTCACCTTCAAACCATGCATGATTGCAAACAACTCCACATGCAAGTTATTCAAAATACCAAAAAAACCTGAGAATCCACAAAGCCAAGTCATGTCCGAAGTACGAAGAATACCACCAAAGCAAGAACATCCAGGGTTGCCGAAACTGCTGCCATCAACATTAAGAACTGTAGCTTGCACACAGGAGGGGGTGCTAAGAAGTCTGACATTGTTGCGGGCGAGAGACAAGACCTCCATCCAATGACGCTGAAAGAAAACTAAGATAGCTCCCAACATTGTCTCACAGTTGATGATAACTAACCTGTTCATTCCCAAGACACATTGCATTCTGTGCTTTCCAAATACAGCAGATGCCTGCCACAGAAATCAAAGGATCTGAGAGGGGGAGACCTTTTTTGAGCTAAGAGTGAGTGTTTAACTTCTGGAAGAACGTAATACCATTGTACCCCAAGGATCTCCAAATACAAGCAGAAAGAGGGCAATCCTTGAGGCAGTGTAAAACATCTTCCACATGATCATTACATCTATAACACATAGGAGACAAAACCATATTGGGACGGTGCAAAAACGCTTTAGTGGGGTAGCGAATCATGACTAGCGGTAAAAAAGAGCAACTTTGATCTTCTCTGGAGCTTTCATTTTCCAAATCTAATTCCAAGAAACGTCCTCATCACGGTGGTCTTCAAAATGAGTAGTTAGGAGCCAGGAGTATCCATATATAGCTGTATAAATGCCATCCATATGGTCGACCCAAGTGATGCAATCTGGAACATCATTACGCAAGCCCGAGGGGCGAGATTTCACATGGTTTTGAATATTGTTGAGAAGGATAGTATACAATGGGTTAAAGTTCCAATTACCATCCATTATCAAGTCATGAATACACAAAAATATGTCATGAATATCAACCGACGAAAATATACTTGCAAAGGTCCCCAAGGTGGTCCAAGAGGAATACCAAAAGGATGTTGTGCTGTTACTTAGCCGAAACACAAAACCATCTCGCAAAACCGACATCACCTTCAAAATTGAGTTCCAAGTGGTGGAATCATTCTTCTTTGGAACATCTAGAACACTAGAATTGCCGAGATACTTGTTGGACAAGAGTTTCACCCAAATTTTTTTAGCATTAGTATGAATAGCCCACACCAATTTTCCAAGTAAAACAATATTATCATTGTGAGCCACACGAACACCATGCCCCCCAAGAGATTTGGGTCGAGTGATTTTATCCCAACCCACCAAGTGAGCTCCTTTACCATCAGTACTCTTCCAGATAAACTTCCTAGTTATTTTATCCAGTTGATTACAAATGCTTTAAGGGATCCAATAGGTTTGCATATAATAGGTAGGAATAACATTGAGGAAAGATTTGGCCAGAGTCAATCTGACAGCTTGACTTAATAATTTATTTTTCAACGAAGCTAAACGAGATTGGACTTTGTTAATCAGAAACCCATAGTCAACCCTTTTCATTCTACCATGAAAAATGGAGAAACCTATTATGGTTTGCTAACAAATTAATTATTGTTAGAAATGTATTAATATAAAGTTAGAATTTAATTAGTATACTCGCGATTGTATAATTATTTTGCACATGCATCTAATAATGTGTTATCATGCTTATTAATGAATATGAAATCACACAAATTGTCTTATTCATTTTTTATTTTTTTTTGTTCAGGTAGCCTAGTGGTTAGAGCTCACACAATTTAATTGTGGAGAAGTGGGGTGTCCGGGGTTCGAACCCCGGCCCCTGCATATAATATGCAATATCCCTACCAATTGAGTTAAGCTCACAGGGATAATTGTCTTATTCATTAATTGATGTGACAACACATCATTGGATGTATGTGTAAAATAATTATATAGTGATATAGTTAAACTCTATAAAATTATTAGCGAAACCCAATTAATAATCTTTCTTTTTAAGAGTTGATTGGTTGGGGTGAATAAATACTTATTAGATATTAACATTAAAATTGAAATATTGAATAAGTGAAGTGAATGTGTGAGAACTATAAGAGTTGATGCTCTTGTAGTTCTCTTATTAATTACAAGTATAAACCATTAATTGTTTTCCCCTTTTCCCTTTCTTGTTGATAGAAAGTTTTTTTTTTTTAATTTTTTTATGGAAAGTTAATGTGTTTTAGTCAGGGTATGGACCAAGTAGCATTAACGTACTTGCACCTAGATAGAAGGATCATTGTAAAAGTTGTTGCTTAATAACTAATGGTCTAACTGATTTTTTGGGTTATAACTAATTTGTTAAGCGCGCTTAAAAAAACTAATTTGTTAAGCGCTTATGTATAAAAACAATTTGACCTCTTTTAAATTGAGCTTGTGAAAAATAGCTTATGTAAATAAAAAAACTTTTATATTAATTTATAAGTTTTAACTGACAAAAATTGTATCTTCATAAGTTTTTTTTTCTTCGTAAGCTACCTTAACAAGCTTATGAATAATAAATAAAAGCTTACTTATTTGCATAAGCTATTTCACATAAGCTCAATCTAAATAGGCCCTTTATAGAAAAATATAATATAAAGTCAAATTATTTTGTATAATTTGTAAGTTGTTTTTTATAAGTTATTTGGAGAACGTATGAAAATAAGCTAAAAACGACTTATAAACATATTTAAGTTGCTTTTATTTTTTCTTTCAAACTATTTCACAAAAGTTATGCAATAGATCAACTTAAATAAATGAGTCCAAATAGTTCCTTAATTTTTCACTTTCTTTTTGATGGAAAATGAACTACTTAATTTTACCCTTGTGAAAAAATGGCAAAGGAGCTCAAGCAAATAGTTACAAATGAATGGTTAGTTTGTCACATATGTAACAAAATTATAACCACACAATATTTTCAGCAAAAGCAACATGCAGGAAAACCTCCAAAGTTTTCTTTTCTTGACAACAAAAACCTCCAAAGTTATCCATATCTCAAATTCAATTTTAATGGACTTTCGTACAAACAAAAGTAAATAAAAATATTAATAAAAAAGTATTTATTATATTAATAAAAATATTTAATGAAAAAGTATAGTTTAAGGGATGAAAACAAAACATGTGAAAAGTAAATCATAAATTGACAATTCTATTTCACTTTTCTACATTGGTTTCATGAAAACACATTTATCAACTATCATCGTTCCTTGACAACAAGCTGTTACAAATTTTGCCTATTATTAAAGAGTAAAAAAAAGGAATAATGCAAATCAAAGTAACTAAAATCATGGGCAATGTGAGAAATAATAGGAAATGAGCATGCAAATGTGGAGAGCTTAGTCAAAACAAATTTAGCTCAAACAATGCACATGTTGGTTAAACAATAAAAGATATTTGCCAAAACAAAAAATCATCAATTGTAAGAAAAGAGAAAAAACAACGTTAGGAAATGCTCCTTCTAGATATTTCAATAAAAGCTTTAACAAATATTTAATGAAAATGTATAGTTTAAGGAGGAAGAAACAAAGCATGTGAAAAGTAAATCATGCTTGATCTGTCTGTTTTCTCTATCACTGCTATTTTGACTTTTCAGCATTATTGATCTATAGACCAACTTGACATGTTTCCCGAACATCCACGCAGGTGTGTTCCTTGGAGTATCTTCAAACACGCGATACCAAGTCATCAATGGATTGGAACGTTTGGTAGAAGCATCGCCAATGGCAAAGCAGGTTTCACCAGTTGCTCTGGCTTTTACAGTTGGTGTGCGTTTTGCCAACAATGTTTATGGTGGCATGCAGTTTGTTGACTGGGCTAGGTGGAGTGGAGTACAATAGTTTCTTTTCTTTAATTATCTTGTTTTGTAATGTGTTGTAGTCTTGTAGATGTAATTTTCTAGCCATAAATTTTCTTGAGGTTGAAGCATAAATTTCTACCTCAGGTTCATGGACCTATAATGACCAAAGATTAAGGGCACATGGATTGGTTTAGAAAGGTTTTAGGCAATAATTTAGAGGATGAGCATTTGTTCCCTCTATTTTCATAATTAACCTTAATGATGAAGTCAACTTTTTTTTTCCTTTTTTTCAACTCTTTGGTTCTTTGGCGAAGGGAACCATGACAATCTGAAGTTCGGACAAGAATTATCTAAAGTCAGACCAATGATTATTTCAGTCAGAATTTAAACTCGAGGCTTAACCTACTACCTTAGTATTAAGAATCATTTGCAGTACACACATGTAGCTCTCTCGTGTGGACAGCAAGATAAAGTACGCCAAAATTCAGTGGCGTTTAGATAGCTATAACCTATGTCTAAACCTTCGTAAATGGTTTTAACTTAATTCTGGTTATTGTTTGCTACTTGGTTAAAGCTTTAACCTAGCAGCTACCCTGTTAGCTTTAGGTGATTGGGTTGACTATAGAGATAGTTGAGGTAAAATATATGGTAAATATATTTCATGCAAGAGTTTGTATAGTAGAAAACGGATTTGTCTAACGTGCACAAGTAAAATGATATTGTACCCTACACATGTGTATTTGTCAGCATTGGATCAATAAATATCATCATATATCATTTGATTTAATGGTGAGTGAATAATAAAAATAATTTTTTTCGGTTAATGAATAATAAAACTTCAGTTCACTTGAATTTTACTATTGACTTCAAAATAATAAACAAAAAGGATTTTTATTTAATTTACTCAACAAGCCAACCCACAAGAACCACAATTTTAACTTTGGATATGTGGTGACAAAAATTGATTTTAAGTGAATTGATTCTAGATAAAAACGAATTGAATGTAAAATGATTTATGTTTGGATGAATTTATGTAAAATTTATTTTAAATATAAATTTAAGTCTAAAATCAATTGTAGACGTCAAAAGCTACAAATTCTAACTTCAAGAAGAATAAAATCTACGAGCAAAATCAATTCTTCTTTAAATCACCTAAACATGATCAAAACCAATTCTTCAACCAACATAATCACTTTTGACCCTCCAAACTTGAAACCACACATATGCTAAAAGTGAGTTGAAAGTCAAAATCATGTTTAGTGAGCAAACAATAAATTTGAGTGTCAAAATCAATTTTAAAATCAAAAGCTCCAACTTCTAACTTTGAGTAGAGTCAATTATGGAGACAAAATCAATTGTACCTGGAAAACAACCAAACCTGTTAAAATCCTTTGTACACCTCTAGAATCAATTTTGAATTACGGAGAAGTGAAATTAAGCAAGATGAACCAACTTGAACGGTAGGTTCAAAATTTTAACGGGGTAATAATTATTTTGGTCTCCTGATGTCTAATGAGTAGTCACAATTGTCTTTCAATGTATTGAAATTTCAAAATAGCCATTGATTGTGGTGGATGAAAGCCAAAATGGCTGTTTTTATGTTTGGTGATCATTTGTGGTGGTCGAGCCCATTGTCGTGTTTAGGCATTGGCTAACCACTTGTTATAATTCTTGTGAACTGCTTGTATCTTTTCTAGTAGTCTTTTCGGTACACCTTGTGCTGAGAGGACTGCTATAACAGTGTTAATATAATCCAATTTTGATTGTTCAAAAAAAAAAAAAAAACCATTGATCGAGCATTTCATTAATCAAAATAGTTTTTGATGTTAACATAGTCTCTCAAAGGTGCCAATAATTCTTTTCATGCATGGCATGATATGACATTAAGTAAGTAACTATAGGAGCTGATACAACAATAAATAAATATATCGAGAAACTAATCTGACAGTATTAACACAATATTTTAACGAAAAAGACTATTTTAAGTAACATAATATATAATCAGACACTTTTGAAATTTCGATATATTAACAAATTATAACAACTACTGTCCCCGTGAGCTTAACTCAGTTGGTAAAGACAATGCATAATATATGCAAGGTCTGGGTTCGAATTCATGACACCACCAAAAAAACTATAACAACTGCTCGGTACATATTTAGTAACCCCTAAATAATGGGTTAACCGGATTGACCCATCTCAATTATGCCGGCCTATTCTTTAGGAGTAACCTATTAGCTTTTGCCAACAAAATATCTTGAAGTGGCGTGTAGAAGAGTAAGGATGACCAACATCCATATTGTTGTTCATCTGCCTTCAAAGAAAACTTTGCAACTATATAGTGCAAAATAATTAAAGGAGTAATTTTAAAAAGAGAAATGATATTTCAACAATCATTTTATAATAATTTATATTATAATTTTCTCTCTAATACCTAAATTGTGTTTTATTTTTTTCTTTCTATTACTTTGGTTTCTATGACAATAGCTATATTTCTTTGTAAATTTCAGTTGTTCAAAAAATTGTACCAAAAAGTAGGTTTTCAAATAACATTTCTCTTTTGAAAATTACGAAAAACGAGTTCCTTTCATAGTATGAAGTTATATTATTTGGGATGATGTTTTGAGAAATGTTATTTTCAAGAATAACATTTTCACTCGTGTATGTTTGATAAAAATTTAGTTGTTTTATGAATGTTTAAATTTTTTATTTAATTTAAAAAATTAAAATACAAATAAATAGCATAAAGTTATAATAAGTTGAATTTTATTTTATGGAAATGCTAGATTCGTACACTTTTAGGATGAAAATAACGAGCAAATAAATCAGGTGTAAATAACATTTTTAAGAACAAATTTTAAAACTTTGAAAC
>Ga0315914_1011003_pt1 | contig 11031 bp, 4 predicted proteins | sample MpolenodulesMG_FD_203920 | JGI IMG/M metagenome (GOLD analysis project Ga0315914, IMG submission 203920) | Medicago polymorpha root nodule microbial communities from Los Angeles, California, United States - elongated nodules | ecosystem: Host-associated > Plants > Roots > Nodule | place: USA... | reverse complement strand
TTGTATGCAGTGACATTTCATACATATTTGCGAAGATATAGTTTATTTAGAAACTAATAATATAATCCTTGAGAGTTTAATTCAATTGGTAGGGATATTGGATATTATATGCAGATGGGGTTCGAACCCCAGACACCCCACTTCTCCACATTTTTATAATATGTGAGTTTTATCCACTAGACTACTTAACCAGAAAAAAATTAATAATATAACAAAATGATTTTTTTTGGGTGAACTATGAATGAGGAAAATATCGTTGAATCCTTTAAAAAAAAAAAATCACTGAAAAATTTGAACAGCTCAACAAAATGATTTTTTTGGGTGAACTATGAAAGTTTGTATTTTTTTTTTTGGATGTGTTTTTTTTTTCCACGAGCAACTAAGCACTCCATACTTAGGGTATTAAGACGAACCTCTCTTTATTTATTGGATAATATTAGCACAATTTTTTTATTTAGTTATGATATAAGTATTATTTAATTTTTTTCAATTATTTCAAACGCAATGCTTTTAGATCCCTGTCAGAAATAAGCTATAAATGAATCTAATAAACATTAGGCCGAAATAAGACCCAAACTTATCTAGGCACAATTATCATAAGCAATTCTAAAGACATATCACAGTCACATTTTCGAAATCCAAACCATCATTTATCAAGCATTTAATTATAATTGATATTAAACATTGCATTAGTCCAAGAAAAAAATAAAACGGATTAGAATAATCTTAATCATCATTAAACATCTGAATCAAACTGACCTTTACTTTTTTGCAATCAAAACTACTACTTTTATCGTGCAAATTTGTTATCAACATACTTCCTCCGTTCCATAATAAGTTATTCTTTTGTAAAAAAAATATTGTACCAAAATTAATGACACATTTCATTTTTCAATACAATATTAATTTTTTTTTTTACTTATAACTCTAATTAATATTACTTTCAACACTTCCAATTCAATATATTTCATTTTGCATCTATGAATGGTAAATGAACCAATACTTAACAAGATCACTTGAAATCATTTTTCTCTCTTTTTCACTTATACATTTTTCATAATAAGTGTGAATTGAGCAAATGACTCACTTAATTTAGCACGGAGGGAGTATTATATAACCTAAATTATCCTATGCAATAGTATATAATTGTTATGCTGCAAATTATTTGTTTTTTTTTTTAACCGAGTGAGATGAATATTTTTAAGGGGAATAGATTGTCTCCTGTGAGAATATTGTAGTTTTCTCCGGTATCAAATCTAAGTCATTAAACATCTTCTCTCTTATTTTAACATTTAATTTCTCAAATGCATTTATTTTTCAATGGGTAGGATTTCACTGGACCCTCCAGTCACCGGAGAGGATCCAGTCCCATTTTTGAGCTCTTGCGGTAACCAAATGGAAAAATGCAGAGGAGAAGGAATGACAAGTTGTAAGGTTTGCCGATTTATATGAAGGAAAAACAAAATCAGATTTTGAGAAAGAAAAAAACATTTGGTTTCGAATGAGACTTTTATCTATCATACATTCAAATTTAACATGAAACTAAAACTTACATGAAAATGCTAACTTGTATCCTTAAGGTATAAGTTAATGAGTCAAAACTGAAAATATTTTTTTCTTTTGAAAAAGTCAAACTAATCCACTCAAATTATCACTTAGTAGTATCGAACCCGAGACTTAAGAGAAATACAATCCAAAGTCCCGATACAATATCAACAACATAACCCAACTGGGTTTGGAGAAAATTTTTATTTAAGTATTATTCATTTTTTATCAGTACTTTCTCATGTTCTTTTTAAAAGAGGCAAATTGTTAAATCACACGGACTAAATGAATACATGCAAAATAGTTGTTACTATTTTTTATTTCAAAAATAGCCATTGTCAACCAATAAATAATTTTAATATTTTTCTTTTTCTTAATTACAAATAATAATTAAAATATACAATTAAATTTGATGCAAGTGATTGTATTCCAACGATGGAATATTAATGCTTTGCCTATGATATCCTCTCTCAAGTATTGTAGCCGGGTTTTCTTCGTATCAATTAATTCTTTGGTTTTTAAATCGGTGGGTGAATTTTTTTTTCATCAATTTTCATATACCAGCCTTTGCGAGCCATTATGTAACTTTCCATGATCCCAATCTATCTTTTTTAATACCAATGTCGTCAATCCTTTTGGTTTGTCCATTTTCAATATTTGTGTTCAAAACGTTCGATGAGTTGTCTCTATGAAGTTTCTTCATTTTCAATATCTATTAGTCTATTGATATCCATAATATTGAGTTCTCTCCTAAGGTCCCTTTTTAATTTTGTCCTATAGTGGGAGTCGGGTTGTCTCAATTGATTGCCCTCCATCTAATAGATTTTGTCTCATTAACGGTAAAGAGGTACTTCTTCAGTCCCGCAATAGATGATCCGTTTGAAAATGTGTAATTTTAACCTAACTTACTTTGACCATATTTTTCTACTAATATACAAAGATAAATAATATCAGATAAGATGTCGTTAGATTTGTCTCGATGAGTATTTTCAAAATATCAAATTTTTATAATTTTTTCTAATATATTATTCAAGACATTTAAGTTTAAAATTATACATTGGCATGCGTAATAAGGTCAACTGTGTCAAATATTAAGGAACGGCGGGAGTATTTCAACTTGTTGTGCTCTATGCAATTCCATTGGTACTGCTAAAAGATTTGCTCGAGGGTCTTTATTGTCAGGTTGTTATGAGTAGCCATGTGTTTAAGGGAAATGATGTAATAATGGGACTTGAACTCCGTCCCCTTTATTAGTCATGAATATCATAAGTTGGAACTGTCAGGATGTAGGTAGCTAGGGTATAATTCCTAGCTTGAAGTGCGTAATCTGAGTTTATAGACAGGATATCCTCTTATTATGTGAAACTATCACAATTTTGTTTTAAAAAAAAGAAGAAGAGGAATTATGATATATTTTAGGTTTTGATTTTTGCTTTATCGTTAATAGACAAAGTCGTAGTGGTGGTCTTGCTTTATTTCAGAAATCTATAGTTAATTGTTTGATCACAAATTATTATAATAATCACATTGATGGTGAAGTGACAGAAAACAACAAAGGAAAATGGCGCCTAACTGGTTATTATAGTTTTCTAGAACATAGTAGAAGAAAAGATGCTTGGCAAATTTTAAGACAATTGTCACATGTCTCTGACTTTCCATGGTGCATTTTAGGCGACTTTAATGACATTCTATCTTCAAGTGATAAGAAAGGAAGGAATGAAAGAGCAAATTGGTTGATAAATGGATTTCGTAGAGTTGTTCTTGATGTAATTCTTTTTTCTTAGATGGCTAGTGATGTATCTTTAACTAATCTCAAAGTCTCTCATTGTATGCATCATGACAGAAACAAATGGAATCTACCGTTCTTGCAATCAATTTTTGAGCAGCAAATAGTTGATCACATTGTGCAAACATCATTGTTCCCATCGATGGTTGAAGATTGTTTAATCTGAAGAAAAAAAATCATGGGAATTACTCGTTTCGAAGTGCATATAGTCTTTGTATGCAAGAGTTACTTGATACATCACATTTTTAGGTGCAAGGATCGTTGGATCTAATTTGGAAGCTCAAAGTTCCTCTAAAGTTAAAAAAAAACCTTTTGTGGAGAGTTTGTAGAAATTGTTTATCGTAACACATGCGCCTCAAAGATAAAGGAGTCACATGCCCTGAAAATTGTGTTTTATGTAATTCATACATTGAAGATAATCTTTATATTTTTTTAATGCCAAAGTAGCCTAAATGTTTGGAATATTATGTCAACATCAACATCAATTTTGGTTACAAATCTAATTCAGCAGGGGACGAGTACATCTAGGAAATTATTTTTAATGTACTGCTGGTGTGTTATTAGAAGATGCAACTTTATTTTGTTGTGTACTTTGGAGACTTTGGAAACAAAGAAAAAATAAAGTTTGGAATGATGTAGTTGATGCTTAAACTTAAGTTGTAGATCAAGTAAAAACCATGTTTCGAGAATGGCTAGTTGCCCGTTTGATGCGCAGTACGTTAGTTTTCCTCTCAAAGCAAGTAGGTAATGCAAAGTGGACAAAACCATCTAAAGGAATATTCAAGTGAAATATTGACGCTTATTTTTCCGAACAAACTAATAGAGTTGTAATAGGAGTGTGCATAAAGGATGATACAAGAACTTTTGTTTTAACGAAAACCAAATGGTTTAGTCCAATATGAGAGGTACATGTTGGTGAAGCTCTAGGATTGTTATCAACATTAGATTGGACTCATGAGTTGAATTTATGAACTATTTATTTTGAGTTTGATGCTAAAAAGATGGTGGATAGTTTTTCATCCTCAACTAGATTGATGACCCGTGCGCCGCACGGATCTTATGAGTTGAGAGAGAGAAAGGAAGAAGAGTATAGGAGAACACGACAAGGGTGTTTTGGTAAAACGAAATACAGTTCATTAAGAGTGTTTTTGTAAAAGGGTCGAAACACATTTCTCTGCCCACTAAAGACAAAACCACATGTCAACAATTTATTGGATCAGACGGTCCGACATGAAAGGTGAATCGGATCGGAACACGACCCGTTAATTGATGAACAAATGTTATACATACCCTTTCCTCAACTAAGAACAGATTCATAAAAAGTGTCTCCTGAGGATTATCCTTGTCTGGTATACACCAAACATGAGTGGCACAACCCAAACTTTCAAATTCCTCTTGCCACTAAAAACATCAGATAATGGAGTGTAAGCATTTGCCATATTGGAGCCAAGTAATGGTACGATGATAATTAATTTAGTTAACCAACCCTTATACCACTAACATAATAACTATATTTATACTTATATAACACTATAATATACCACTAATGAGTACAAATGCTGAGTTTGAATTTTCCATAAAAATTGCACTTATCCACACTGTGAGAAGATATCTAATAATCAAACAGGAGTGCTATTATGGAAAATCGAATAGTTTGATGATTGTACCAATACTATGTTGAAGGTAGCATTAATACGTATCCAAATTCCTTGAAAAAATGAATGGGAATGGGCGATGCTCATATACCTATTTAACTTTTTTTTAGCAACATATACCTATTTAATCGTCAATGCATGATGTCACGTAGTTTTTGATGATCATCCATAACTGTAAAGATATTTCCAAGCAATATTATGTTAACTCCAGTGTTCAGTTTGTAAGGAATCAAGCAAATGAGACAACTGATAGTTTAGTTAAGGCGGCCACATCTTCTACTAGCTTCCAAATATTGGTAGAAATGCCAAATTTTATTGATGACATTATCACTAATGAAATGCTATAAGTTTCTTCCTTTAAAAAAAATGTTTTTCGTGTGATTCTCCACCAAATTTTAACCATCCCATGGCTTAATGGAAGTGAACAGGTCTATATTATTAATGAGTATATTATTAATGAGTTAGACGTAAGTTTATCATTAATCCCCCTAAATTACTGATATAATTAAATATGAGGGTGATTAAAGAAAAATGATGGTAATTAAATTTCTCATTATAGTACTCATTTCGTCTCAAATTATTTGTCCATAGGTTCCGCAAGAGCAGCATAGTCCTTCAAAGAGCTCTACTAACTCTGAGGTGATCTCAGCAACTCCAATTCAGAAAGAAAAAAAAAATTCTTTTAGATCAGTATTACAAAAATTAGTCCTTGATGATGTAGAGAAAATTCAACACGCTTGGACAACAAGTGGTGGTTTAGTTCCTTCAGAAGCAGAGGGAGAAAATCCTTTTATCCGTTATGTAAAAGAGAAGTTGGGACACAATACTTTAGGGGTTGTAATATCTCTGATTTTAGTTTCAGTTGATGTTTTTTTTATTTTTTTTTTCCTTTTCTTCTCTTTGCTTTTTCTCTTTTTGGGATAAGGGTATCGCCCCTTATTTGTATATATTTTTTCACCTTTTTATATATACATGAACACTTGGCATATGAGTAAAGGGTACAAAGAGTGCCAACTAAGTTAGGATGTCTTGTATTCTCTTTAATGTTATAATGCTCATAATTGATAAAAAAATGCAAAATTTATTATTCTTTAATAATAATATATCTTTATTTATTGGATTTCAAACTTCTATAACTATTTCATTAACTATAATTTATAAAGACATTTTAGTAAATGATATACAATTCACTATTGTTGTACGGTTGATGGTCAGGATAGAGAGATATGATATGATTAATATATACTTCCTCTGTCCCAACGTGCATGCAAAAATACTCATTTTCTTTGTCCCAAAGTATAAGCAAAAAATACAAATTTTTATCCTATTTAATCTTGTTTTTAAAAAAAAATCATCTTTTCCAATAAAAACTTTTGTTTATTCTCATGAAATTAAATGTAAATTGCATTCAATTTTCTCTCTCTTCTATTTTCTCCTTAATCAATAGCCAATGAAAATTGTTTTACATCTTCCCAGGAAACTTATTACAAAGAAAAGCACAAAAAACTATACTCTAAATTCTTATGTTTTAGTTTTCTTCTTAATCTTATGTTTGATCCACCAATGAGATAGGATAAGTTATTTCTTTTACTTAAGACATGCTCAATACAACATAAATATAATCAGATCTACAACATGTTTGATCTATCAAAGATATTAGGAATATATGGATCCATAATGAAAGAGTTCTTTGGCAGCAATCTAAATCACATCAGAAAAGATAGCAACGACAACTAATTTGATTCTTCCTCAATCAATACATTTATGCATCAAGTTCTCTTCATATGGGGATAAGAGATTAGGTGATGTGATGTGATGCGTACGGTGTATTGAAGACTATAGCCTTATATAGGGTGATGATGACCAACCAGAGTTTCTCATTATTCCGTTAATGAGTCATCCAGACATCCATTCATATTAAGTCTATATCAATTAATTAAGGGTCTTATCAACGAATACCACCAGGACATTCTTTAAGAATTCTAAAAGAAGAAATTATTTTATAGAAAAGTCAAATATTTCAATTTTGAGGGGCATTCATTAAAATTTTCCATTAATTAATTATCTAAATAGAAATCTAATAAGTCTTATTACTTAAATTGATCATTAATCGATTAAGACTTCAAATTGATAAATAACTATTATAAAATTATTAATCCATGTAATGACATTAAAATATAATTAAATAATAAAATATTTTGTTTATTGAGTCAAGTCTTTGATTGTATATTCAATCGGCTTTTTCTGGTTATCCCTCTAGTTAATTTGTTGCTATTGCTTTGGTTCTTTTGTTTTATGCACTGTATTATAGTATTTTACCATTATAGAGTCTAGACACTCCTTCATTGGGCTCGAATGACTTTTTTTTTTTTTTTTTTTCTTTAGAAAAAAGTTATGTTGCGTTCCATTTCTTCCGTATTTCAAAGATTAAGGTCTCTAAAGTAAATGTTTAAAGACACCAAGCCCCCATCTCTCTTCCCCTTCTCTCTTGTGAGTAGTCAGTCCGTCAGCAATGACAATGGGGTGGAATGGAGACGAGTTTTACTTTCATCGTTTTCATACCCGATTCTAGTATATTTATACGTTACCCTAACAAGGATGAGAAATTGAATTTCATCCCCGTCCCCGACGAGTTCGGGTATCCCGCCCCATCCCCGTCCCCGCATTGAATAATTTTTTTAAATAAAAAATAGAAGTTTTTTGCATCCCCAAAAGCAACCTTGTAATACATTATCCAACAATACGTTCACTTTAACATTTGTTAGACGAAATGATTTAGTTGATCCTTTAAATATCTCAATGGTAGTTTTTATTAACACGACAATTATCAAACAAAATAACATGACATGTCAACATAAAGTAATTTTTTACATTTGGGACGAGTTTGAGTATGGGTTCGGGGTGGATACATATATACCCGTTACAAACCTGTGTTTTGAAATCGAGGAAAACCCATACCCAGACCCAAACTCAATCAAAATGCGAAAAACCTGTCAAATTGGGTTTGGTTCGGGCGGATAACCATGGGTATGGGTTTTGTTGCCATGCCTAATTTCTTCTCCTTCATCCATCAAAGAGTGGAGATTTAGGATTTAAAATATCCCTCTAACTCATTTTTCTCTTTTCCTTTTATTGAAATAAGTGATTTTCACATCTATTTTGTTTTTTATTTCTTGATTCTGTGGTCTTAGTGTGATGTTGTTTTGTTCGTCGTCTTTGTGCAGCATTGTTTGTCTTTCTTGTTTTGTTTATGTATTTGTTCGGTTCAGATTGTTAGATCAACTTCAATCTAGTGCATATTCAATCAATGACTTTGGCTTCGTCAACGTTAATGATTCAGAGACATGAGTATTCCGGAGACTTGAATATAATCATATGTGTAGACTTTTATACTTTACCGTTTTATGCTATTAACATAGATGTTGTGAGTTTGTTCGCAAATTCATCATTTTTGTTTTCAACAAATTTGCATTGTATCAATGTGCTACATCAATTTGAATGAATGATAAAAAAAAAAATTAAGGTCAATAAAAATTCTCATTCTATGCCTAACTTTTTGAAAATGTTTTAAATTAAAAGTTCCTATTTTTCTTTTTTAACGGATTCAAATTGAAGGTTATTATTGCATGAGTTATACGCAAGAGAATAGTTACCTCTTACTTTTATATTCAAATATACAAATTAAGGAGTAATTAAAGGACTTGAGTCCTAAGAGGACAAAGCTGACTGGTACTAGGGTACATCAAACATAACCAACCCTCACGGCACGTCTCAATACTAATTGATTTCTATAGTTTACCATGGACTCAGAACATAGATTGAAGAAGACTTGCATCAGCTCTTTTCTGTATTTAATAAATTCAGAGCATTTGGGGCCTCACTGCCTTCGGTACCACGTACAAACTTTTCTCCACTATATCATCATCAATTCGTACACCTCAATGATGTGCAATTCAAAGAAAGAGAATAAATAAATAATCTTGTGCACCGACACCGTGTAATCCATCCATTCAGGTGTTAAGTGTTAAGGGCAATTTTATTAGGGAGCTTCTACGGTGCAGTCAGAAAACTGACTTTTTTAAAAAAGTTAATTTTGATTTTAATGTTTGATTCATTTTTAAATTGTTGATTACTGATTAATGATCAATAGTAATTCATCTAGCAATGCTTGCAACTTCTTGAACCTATAGGTACTATTTTATCATTGGCATCTTTAACATGCAAACAGATTTGATGATATTATGTGATAGTCTTAAGTGTTACACTTAAAACAAGGTAGGATAAAATTAGATTAAGTGTAGTCTTGTTAATCTGATGAATTAATGATACTATGGAGACTGGACTTTTGATGTCATTTTACAAACAGTGGGATGTTACTCACTACACTTTTGATTTTATAGTGTTAACTTCATCAGAAAAGTCATTTTCACGACTTCACCATAAAATTTTCCATTTTATTATCGCTGCTAATTTTTTCATGCATGTATGTAATTAATGTGTAAAGCAATGCAATATATCTCCCAGTCAAAAATTAATATTTTAGATTCATTAGTTAAGATTTTAATGTTTAAGGGGAACAATTATTTATCAGACTTTACTTACTTTCCGAAGCTCAAGTGATTCTTAACAATTCTTGAAACAATTCATGGTGAGAAGCAGATGATTAACAAAAATATAAAATTCTTATAAACAATGAACTAAAGTTTTATCATATGAAATGATACTCCCTAGAATATTAATGTCGAAAAATAACTATTTATTTCATACAAATTATCGTTAATTTTTTTAAAGATGTCAAAGACAAAATAGATTTAAAAACACTGATTTGAAGCCCAAGTGTGCCTAGAAGGGAATAAATCAAGTACACATTACAAACAAGCTTAAAGTGGGCAACAGAAAAACAAAAAGAAAAACATAAAAGAGTAATATTACTCATACAAACCAACAAACTAGATCACCATGGATTAAAGTCAAAGAAGAAATTTTGTATGTGTACCTTCAACTACCACCACGAATGAAACTTAATGTGATCTAGTAACCGAACGACCGGTAATTCTTTGTCGTTAAAAATACGTGTCTTGCGCTCTTTCCAACTATTCCAAACACACGCCAGCCATATTACCCAAAGACAAAACTTGATATCCTTCCTGAAAAAATCCAAGGCACCAAATTGTAAAGCATGGACCCAAATTTTAGATAGGTGTACCATTGAAATTCCAAAATAGCGGAGAAGAAAATTTCAAATACCGCTGCATAAATCACACCCCAGAAAAAGATAATTAATCGATTCCTTCATCCCATAACCTCTAGAACATAATAACAAAACTCCAGATAACACACCACGACTCAAAAAAATATTGTTGGAATCCTTTTTTAAAACATTCTCCAAGCGAATAATGACACTTTCACATTCATAGTTTTGTTTTAGATTAATATGGAATGAGCGTTATCACGAGGTCTCTAAGTTAGGGTGAAGATCTGATGAGAATCTTTAATCGTATACCCCTTAAAAGATTATGATACCAAATCCATTTATCTACGCCACTATCTTGAGAAAAATATCATCTAAAAGAAAAACACACTTATTCAACTCAATTGCTTTTCCTCCCAAGCAACAAATACCTTCTCCACCACCGCCCATGTCAATCTACCCACCACCCTTGCCTCCTCATCTTTGCAACTGTAAAGCTATTGTTACCACATGAATCAAAAGGGTGGTGGGTAGATTGACATGGGCGGTGGTGGAGATTGACATGGGTAGATTGACATGAATCAAACAGATTGAATAAGTGAGTTGAATAAGCTATTGATACCAAAATCACCCCTCTAACTCGTTTTTCTATTTTCTTTTTATTGAAATAGGTGATTTTCACATCTATTTCGTTTTCTATTTTGTGATTTCGTCGTCTTCGTGCGACATTGGTTTGTTTGTCTTCTTTGTGCGACGTTGTTTGTTTTTCTTGTTTCTCTCAGGTGTTTGATCGATTCAGATTGTTAGATCAGCTTCGATCCAATGCAGATCCAATCAATGACTTTGGCGTCATC
>Ga0315914_1011002_pt1 | contig 11031 bp, 7 predicted proteins | sample MpolenodulesMG_FD_203920 | JGI IMG/M metagenome (GOLD analysis project Ga0315914, IMG submission 203920) | Medicago polymorpha root nodule microbial communities from Los Angeles, California, United States - elongated nodules | ecosystem: Host-associated > Plants > Roots > Nodule | place: USA... | reverse complement strand
TTAAATAAACTCTATATTTAATAAAATAAATAAAAACAACTAGGGCGTTACATTCCCAATTTTATAGGGACCAAAAACATATTTAACCCAATAAATTATTATCATTTCTCTTTCAATTTTTTCTTTTATAGAACACCATAAAATACATTAAAGTCATCATAAATTTTTCTCTTTAAAATCACTCCTGAGCACAAAGGTATTCAAAAAAGTTAACACAGAAACAAAAACAAAGCAAAGGTACCGTAAATAAGAAACTAAATTAACAAAGAAAATAATTACTGCCCAAGAGTTTGAAACGAAATTACCGATTGATGCTTATTCCATATGATAGAAGTGCATAACTAATACGTTATGCACGGTATTGAGTACACATATATAGATGAAGTTGTAGCTATACAATGTGCATTTTATTTATTTAGTTATATGTTTGTCAAAAAAAATAAAATTATTTAGTTATATGATAAAGTATATTTCATGCGTCTTGGTGTGGGACAAAATTCATTTTAACATTTTTTGGTACACAAACAACGAAAGTCACGCTTCCACCTGCCGCTAACTGCATGCTCTTTGGTTGTGCAGTGAACGTCACAACCACTAAAACAAGGTCCTCTGTATTTATCAGCCAAATTCTCACAGTTTCTTCTGCATTAATAAACATTCCAAACAATATTAGATATAAACATTAACAAAAAATATCTGTGGGTTCATCTATGTCTCTTGTTTACAAATTCTTTGATGTTCCAAGAAAAAAATCTAATATCATCATTAGAAAAATTAAATAGATACAAAAATAAATTGATATATAATTTTGATTTCTTCGAAACTTCTTTGCTTTGTTTCTTTTACTTTTTTGGTCTCTAATTTTTTTAAAAAAGTACACAAGATGATATAACAAATGCAGTATATATGATTAATACTAAGAATGATGGACTTAATTACGTGCAACAAAGAGAACGAGGAAGAGGAAGCATAAGCCTGCTAGTGATTTCTTCTCCATGACTTAATGGTAAATTATATAATTTTAATGACACTTCACTTAAGAGTGTTATGTGTGTGTCTGTGTGTGGTGTGGTTGGTATATGTCATGATCGTAGGACTCAAATATATAGCCCCAAGGGGATTGGCTAGTAAGAATCTGACGTTGAAATCTTACAAGATAGTAGAAGATATCAAGTTTCTATTTTTATGGAGGAAAGTCAATTACGTGGGGCTTGCAATACATGAGGTTATCAACATTGCTAATGCTAGCTAGGAACATATGACACCCGTACATAAGTTGTTCTAAATTTTTTTTTTATTTTAACAGAAAAGTATAATATAAGATTTTTCTTTTGTGGGTAACTTTACGCATTTTGACTTTAAATAGTAAATTTATATTGAAATTTGTATATTTAATATTAAATTATAACTTTTTAATTAATAATTATTGTTTTTTAATAAAAAATTTATACTTTTAGTTTTTTTAACACGTACAATATTGTATATGTTGGACAATTTCTATAATATATTAAAATGTATATTAAAATGTCAAGACACATGGGTACATACAAATTACATTCTTTAGATTCTCTTTCTTATGTTTCCTCATTTTTTATCTTCACCTTCAAAACTCAATTTTTTTTTTCCACAAGTCATAACTATACTGACATCATTGTCGAAATTACTAGATCGGACGTCATGATCAGGGTTTGAATCATGACTCCTCTACTTATGCATGCAAGTTTAATGATTAATTTAAACAAAATAATTTGTCACTCACTCTTTCTCTTGTACATTCATAATCTTAAAAGCTTAAAATTTATCTTTTCAATGCATCATTTATTTTTTAATTCTATTTTTAGATCCTTATCTTGTGTCTTTAGGCACAAGTTAGCATTTTCCATATTTTATTTAGGGTTATGTCCAAAAAGTACTTCATTTGTCTCACATTAGATGTTTCATTTGAGTTTTACATGAATATTAAGAAAATGATTAATAATGTTAATTTTTAATGACAAACTACGTATTAATTTGACGAGTATTAATTTGACGAGTAGTTACTGAAATTTAATGTCAACACTTTTTAACTTATAACGTTTCATCACTTTTATTGCATTTTAGTTTATGTTACTACAAACTCTTGAAAATCCTAACCTAGAACCATAAAACAATTGAACAACTAAAATATATTGCAAATCTAAATGGATATGATAATTAAAATACTTTGATACTCCCTCCGTTGTTAATTATAAGTAAATTTGACTTTTTATATTCATTCAATTAATGATGTATGTGGTCCACAATATGAACCACATACATCATTAATTGAATTAACCTAAAATGTCAAATTTACTTATAATTAGAAACAGAGGGAGTATTGTTATTGCTTATCAACCTATGAGATCTTTCGGATTCACTTAGAACCTCCCCAAAGAAAACGTCTATGTAGTTGGACGATCTGCTTCCACACCTTGATAGGAATCTTCAAGAAAGAGAGACAGAAGGTGGGGATCAAATTCAAGATAGAGTTAATAAAGACCACCCTACCCCAAGACTAACAAACCTAGTATTCCATGAATGAAGCTGGTTAGAATTATGGTTGATCAAGTGTCTTCCAGGTCAGTTCCCTTGAGAGATTGACCTTATTAAACAGAAGGATCAAGGTATCTGAAGGGAAGATACCCAAATCTATAGTTCACCAAACTAGCTAGTTGTTATTCTAAAGAAAGTAGGTTACACCTGGGTGACTTCGACTTTGGTGCATTTGTTTATATCTCTATCTTAATCAGTCATTCTTTCTCATCTAATAAACACTAATTTATTTTAATTATTTATTGATCATTCTCTCTTATCTAAAATCAACTAATCAAAGACACCTAATGACACCAAAACCACATACACCCAAATATTTTTCCAAGAAAGTGTTATTCACATTGACACCAATCACACAATTCAATAGTTGAAGAAACATCCTTAAAAAAAAAAATAGTTCAAGAAACATATTCACCATCCCCAAGAAAGCGTTACTCACATTTACACCCATCACACAACTCTTATTGAAGTTAACTTGAAGATCTGAAGTTAATTGAAAACACTTGAGGACCGTCTTAAAGATACATAAACTATCCAGTGCAACTTCTCCTATAAGAAAGTGTCATCAACATAGGAAAGGCGAGAGATCTTTGTGCTTCTTGATATTTTCGTTCAATATATTCACTTGTGGTTGCTTTGCGTTTTTTAAGGAAGGTGGTATTTTTGGTTGAGTAGTATAAATGTGCTAAAGAATCCAAATATAGTACTAAATGAGATATTTTTCAATTTCCCCATAAATACTGAAAATGCCAAAAAAAGTTGGCCAAGAAAATGTCAAATATCAAACCCTAATTAGGGTTTGGGAAACTTAGTGTTCCGATTGTGTCTTTTCCTTTTAAGAAAGAAATTTATGTCAAATCGCTAGCAATTGCTCATTAATACAAGTTAAAGTAACATGAAAAACATAGAGCTAATCATAGATATATGTTTATTTCATTCCATAATAGTGCATAACTAACACGTTATGCACGATGAGTACATACATAATTATTTCAAAGACAACGCAGGCATCTTATTTATTTATATCATAAAGTGTAATCCATATATATGTGTCCTTCCATGCGTCTTGGTGTTGGAGAATTAACCCATCCTCCACACTTAACAGTTTTGAGTGCAGAAACATTGAAAGTTATGGCAAGTGCCACTAATTAAGTGGGCTTTGTTCTTGCAGTGGTCATCACAGCTAGCTTCCGTGAAGCATGGACCTCTGTATGTATCAGCCAAATGCTCACAAGTCCTTGCTTCAGTCACCACAATTTCTTCTGCATTCAAATACCATTGCACCAATATATATTAGAACATTATATATAGATATTAATTTGCTATCCAAACTTTAAAAAAAAAAAAAAAAAACTCAAATATTCATATCACTATTAGAGTGCGTCAAAAATGAAATGACATGCTATCCAAATTCCAGCACTGCTTTTCTTTTTTGAAGAACAGCACTAGCTTAATTAAACCATGCTATCCAAAATTAAATTTGTATTAATAATTAATAATAGTTTACCCTTGTTATTATGATAATCAGAAGGATAAAAAAAATTAAAATAAGCATATAAGAAATAAATTTGATATATAATTTTGATGTCTTTACTTTAGAACTTCTTTTTTCGAGACTTGATGTGTTTTTTTGACATGAAATTAAAGATATATCATTTAATTTTTGAAATGAAAGTTAAATATAACAAATGCAGTAATTACGTGCAACAAAGAGAACGAGGAAGAGGAAGCACAAGCCAGCTATTGATTTCTTCTCCATGGTTTAATGATAATGAAGTTTAATGATTCACGATCACTTATGCAGTTATGTGTTATATGTGATGATCTTAAGACACATATATATAGCTCCAAAGGGAGCTTCACTAGCAAGAGATTATCACAATGTATATCTGATAATAAAGTTTCAGAAGATAGAAGAAAAAACCACAATTTTGTCAAAAAATAAAGAGAAATAACCACAAAAAACGGACCGATATAGCAGCAGATTTTGAATTTTCATAGAGAAAAGTCTTATGTGGGACGTGTGTAAGAGTGGAGCTTATCAAGATAATTAATGCTAGCTAGGAACATATGACACTTGTTTTTCTACGATACATTTTAAAGGTGACACATTGTTAATATATATATATATATATTGTAAGACTCTTCAATTTGACAATATAATTGAAATTTTCTTTAAATAATGTGTGGTGCATATAAAAATTAGTGTAAATTTTTTGTTATTAATAAAATATTTAATTTAGACAAAAACATTATTTGTAAAAAAATACAGACCTATAAACGGATAATCTGATCCTGTACCAACGCATATACGTGGTGGGCAAATCTATTGGACAAGTGTAACAAATTGTCATTTGCAAATATTCTCCATCATCCTAAATTTACAGGTTTTATGATCTATACCAATGATTTTTTGGCTCTTTACCAACAGTTTTTTTACCGTTATATCACAAATTTCTTGTAGTTAAAAATATCAGAACCCAAACGTTGAAATCAAAATTATTTGTCCGAAGTCCGTCCAAACATTTCAATTTGTCTTTATCTATTTATGTCAAATAGATGTATATATTAAAGTGTGATTTAACAATATTTTTTTCCTCCTGCTATAAAAAAAAAAACTTAATAAACAATATACTAAAGTAAGGAACATTGAACTAAAGCAGCAACAACAATATAATTAGATAGGTAAACAAATTACATTAGAGAAATGTAACCAAAAAATAAATTAGAGAAAAAATAAATAAATTTGATATGTAGTTGTATGTCTTTAAGACACCTCTCTTTTGGACATGATGTCTTTAAGGCTTTAGCCACGAAATTAAAGATACACTTTAATTTATTCTGTCTCTAATTAATTTATAATAAAATGAGGTGAGATGATAAATGATAAATACATATAACAAATGCAGTACATAAGTAGTAACTAATATATATATAAAGAATGATGCAATAATTACGTGCTACAAAGAGAATGAGGAAGCACAAGCCAGCTATTGATTTCTTCTCCATACTTTGTGATGATTATAATAAATTTAACGACTCACTTCACTTATTTGTTAAGTGTTGTGTCTAGTGTTATACATTACTCCATCCGTTTCTAAATATAAATAAAATTGACTTTTTTGGTTCATTCATTTAATGATGTAAGTGGTTCATAAAATAGACCACATACATCATTAAATAAATGAACCTAAAATGTCAATTTTACTTATATTTAAAAACGGATGAGTAATTGATATAAGTGATGATCGTAAGATACATATATAGCCCCAATGGCCTTGCTAGTAAGAGGTATCACAATATATGGCAGCAGATTTTTATTATCAAATTTGAATTTTCATAGATAAAAGTCAATAGCGTGGGGTATGTACGAGTGGAGCTTATCAACACAATTAATGCTAGAACCCGCTTGAGTTGATCCAGTGGTATTGACTTGGAACCTGCGAATATGCTCTTTCTTAAGATCTCAGGTTCGATTCTCTCTGGTGCCAATTTGAGGGGGTTAGTTTAACGTTCTTCAAAAAAAAAAAAAAATTAATGCTAGGTAGGGCATCCACATGAGTCGTTGTTATACATCACTTTCTATTATTATATCGATGTTTATCGATTAATATCGTTTTATTTAATTCATATTTTTTAAATTTAATCGTTAGATTGTTAATTTATATCATTTAGATCGTTCATGTAAAATTTTATACAAATCTAAAATCATTTGATATGTTTTTGAGAATCACCTAAATTAACGATGTTTTATAAAAACACATAAACAATTAATCTTGATGGGTTTCAACAACATATCAAATGATTTCAAATTTATATAAAAATTTGTATGGATGATGTACATGATATAAACTTACAATCTAACAGTCAAATTTAAAATATATAAATCTGAGTAAAACAATATTTATCAGTGTAACATTGTTATAACATTACATTGCATACTCGTATTCATCCTGTAGACCCATTCTCATAGATCGAAGCCAATTTTTCAAACCCCTCTCACTCCCATATGAAGCCGCTAGCCATGTTTTTGATGATGTTCCTTGTCAAAATATGTATTTTATCTTCTAGCATGTTGATTTATTTGTAAGATTTTAGATTGTATTAAAGCACCCTAGCTAGTCAAGTAATCATGCATCATGTGTCTTAGTTGTGTATTTTTGCCTTTGGTTGAATCGTATCAAATTTTGTCTGAATCGATTCACAAGTTTGTAGGTAGTTGCATGTTGCTCTCTGACCTCTTATGAATCATATCATTTTGAGTGTGAATCGATTCATCAAACTTACTGACTCTCATGAATCGTATCAGTACAATCTTGAATCGATTCAGTTGTGAATCGTATCATACTTTACATGAATCGACAAAATCTCTGACTTAGTCTGAATCGATTCATGCAAGATATGAATCGTATCAATCAACTTTCTGGGTCTCTTGAGTCGTTTCATTTTTCACTTGACTCGTATCATTCTTCATCTCATTTTCCCTTTTTCATGTTTTGTCTTATATGGTTTGAATCGATTCACTCAGTTGTTTTTGTACGAAAATTTAGTCTTATCACCCTTCTCTATAAATAGTCTCCTCCTCATAACTCCCAAATTATTGAATCATTTGCAACTATTCTCTCTAGGTCTCAAAAACTCGTTGTTCATACATTCTTCAAGATTAAACACTTTTTCTTAGAATCACTTTGTTCTTTGAGTCTATAGATTCTCTAGGGTGCTAGTAGGGATTGTAAGTTGGTTCTCTCAAGAAGATTGATTGGGCTTAATCAAGGCTTCAAAGGAAGTGAATAATCTCATTCCACCTCCAAAGAACTTGGGGGTCTTTCTAACCGTTCTTGAAGTCGGAGGGGGTTCGTTTACCGGACGTAGCATCGAAGACTTGAATGAAGAGTTCGAAGGGGTGCACGGGTAATCAAGGATCCGAAGATTCAAGGAGCATTATATTCAAGGGTTACTTGGAGTTTGGGGGAGTGTTTGCATAGGGGTTGAAGAATTAGGATTAATTTCAAGGAACTCTTGTAAACACATCGTAATCAACATTTGTTACATAGTGGATGACCTTGGTGATGGTGTACTTCATCAAGAAGAGTAGACGTAGCTCTAGCGAGGACGAGAAAGAATGAACTACTATAAAAATATCGGTGTTATCTCTCTTCCCTACCCTCTTTACTTTTTGCTATTAAATGTGATAAATTGAATAATTGTTAGGTTAATTGCTAGTGTTGATCTAAGTAGTTTTCATTGAAAATTGTCTAATTCGTTGAATTAGGTTTAAACACTTTGCTTAGATCAATTGATTGCAACATCTATTCAATTCTTCAATTTCACTTGTATTGTGTTTTAATTTGATAGCATAGTATTTTGTTCATATAGGTTTGATTTGAAATTGTCCAATTGTTTTCTATACTGTTCAAGGATTATTAAGAGTTTGATTATATAGCTCTTTTGTTCATTATTGTGATTGTTCGTGCACGATTCCAATAGTTGATTTAATCCCTAAATTTTTTCTGATAATTCCTTAAGTATCTTCAACCCAATTTGCAGAAAATTACAATCCTTAAATTGAATATTTTCTCCAAACCTAAATCCAACTCCCAATTATCAAATGATTATGTTTTTGAGAAATATGAGGTTTGAGAAGAATAGAGAAGGCTAAGAAGATTTTACTTTTATGTCTTTGAACTCTATATATTTCATGTGAAAATGATGCATGAATGAGTTATGTAAGTGTTTAGAATTTGATAGGAAGAAGGCTCGCATCGGTTCAAATTTTGTATTGGCACTTCAGATATTTCAAGAGTTTTGACAGCTTGTATCAATACGAAGATGGCTTGTATCGGTTCAAGTTTTGTTATGATACTTAACAAAATTTAAGATTTGACAGCTTGAACCGATTTAGACATGTTTCGTATCGGTATTGAAAACATGATTTAGTCCATATTCTTAGAAAATTCAGTTTTACTTAAATTATCTCTAGCTTTCAATTTCAGTTGCATTTTAATCATTCCTAAAGATGTTAGCACTTAATAGAAGGTGAGGTTAGATCCAATACACATCAAATGTAGATGGTAAAGAATCCAAAACTTATGAATTTTCGCACAAATACTTTAAGTGACAAACAAAATGGACTAACACAATTAGCACCCAAAATATTGGAAACAAAATTATTAATTAATGTTTATTCCATATGGTAATAAGTGCATAACTAATACGTTATGCATGTTATTGCGTACTAGGTATACGCATGTTATTTATTTACTTATACTAGAAAGTTTTATCCCCACACACATGTATATGCCCTTGCATGCATATTGGTGTTAGAGGAAATCCATGGATATCCATTTAACAGTTTCTAGTGCACCAGCATCGAAAGTCATCCCTGCACCTGCCACTAAGTAAGTGCTCTTTGGTTTTGCAGTGAAAGTCACAGCCAGCAAAGCATGGTCCCCTGTATGTATCAGCCAAATTCTCACAAGTAGCTGCCTCAGTCACCACAATTTCTTCTGCATCAAGATAGCAATACAAATATTGGATTATACATAGATGTTTAATTTGTCAAAATTCTAATAAAAGTTGAATTACCAAAGAAAATAGAGACAAAATAAAGTTGTTACATAAGAAGGAAAAAGTTGATCTCCAATTTTCATGCCTTTTACTTTAATCATCACTTTGTCTTCTTTTTTTGATGCATGTCACTAATTTTTGTTAGCAAAACAAAACTTCTTGGTTTTAATTATATTTTACCAACACGGTCAGCATATATAGAATGAAATTACTAACCTAAAGCTAGAGAATTAACGTAACATTGTATACGATCCTAACAGCTAATAAATAACGTAACAAATGCAGTACATTATTAGTTAATATACTAAGAAAGACGACTTAATTACGTGCAACAAAGAGAACGAGGAAGAGAAAGCATAAGCCAGCTAGTGATTTCTTCTCCATAGTTCAATTAGATTATTGATGAATATATATAAATTTAATGACTCACGGTCACTTATGTGTTATGTGTGTGTTTGACATATCTGATGATAGTAAGACACATATATATAGCCCCAAGGAGCTTGACTAGTAAGAGATATCACAAAATATATCTGATAATGAAGAGTTTAAGAAGATAGAAGAAATTAAGCATAAGATCCGAAATGGACCGATATGGCAGCAGATACTGAAGAGGTGGAAACGGTTAGTGGAAATGTGCCCTAGATAGATGGGGAAGGCATTGCTCTTCTCTAGTCACCGAAATGCTACCCTATATTTTTATAGTGGGGTATTGCTCTTATATTTTTCACCAATACTTCTAAAAGATAATTACTAGTATTATTTTTTTTGTCTGCAGATGAAGTAGCAAGTATCATCAGAAACTCATGTATACAACTGGAAGATCTCGAATGAAGATTACCAACCTAATTATATCGACATTGTTAATTGAGCTATATTTTACGGACAAAATAATAACTAATCTAGTGGCGACAAGACCATGTTTAAATGGTCTCCATTTTCAGCAAGTGTCAACCTTTGACAGTGAAGGTTTGTTAGCACCATTCGATAAATCTGGGGTAATATAAGCTATTTGGCGTTGAGGTTGAGATAAGAGCCTACTATTTAACGTGAGGATTTAACGTCAACTTTATTAAGAATTGATGGAGCTTCATAAGAGAGAACCTGGTGAGTTGTGTGTGGAAAAGCAAATTGGTTTCCGAAAATCAAACAGCATTTGTACTAAGTAAGAAATGTTGGAAATTTAGGTCTTAATAAAAACAGAATTCACAAAATATGTTTAACAATTATGAATCAAGAGCGGAAGCAAACAAAACATTGAACATGATTATGATTGGATCTACGACATGTTTGATTTATCAAGATATTAAAACTAGGGTATTAGGAATACCTGGATGAAGCTTTGATGACAGCCTTCTCAACAACAACGAGGAGAAACCGTGATCTGAAATACACACCATAGGTTAGCGGCGGCTGATTTGGTTCTTCCTCAACCGGTACCTTCGAGTTCTCTTCAAATGGGGAGAAGAGAGAGTTTGCCGTACGGTGTATTGGGGACCATAGCCTCTTTTATATTGGATGGTCATTAGGGTTTTCCATTATTCCGTTAATGGGTCATTCCGGACATCCACTCATTGAGTCCATATCAACTAATTAAATATTTAATTAAATATCCAATTAGAAATCTAATAGTCTTATTACTTAATTTGATCACTAATCAATTAAGACTCACAATTGATAAATAGCTCATATAATTATTATCATGATATTTGCCCACATAATGATATTGGAATATAATTAAATAAGAAAATATTCCAACAGTCTCTCACTTGGGCTACATATCTTAATAATTATACCAGAATTCTTTAGGCGCGCGTCTGAATGCTATTTATCTTTAGATTTCAACTTTACAATCTGGTCCACCTCATACATTAATAATGGGACCACCGCGGC
>Ga0315914_1011001_pt1 | contig 11032 bp, 6 predicted proteins | sample MpolenodulesMG_FD_203920 | JGI IMG/M metagenome (GOLD analysis project Ga0315914, IMG submission 203920) | Medicago polymorpha root nodule microbial communities from Los Angeles, California, United States - elongated nodules | ecosystem: Host-associated > Plants > Roots > Nodule | place: USA... | reverse complement strand
AATGTCTCACAATTTGAGAAGTAAATGATAATTATATTCATATAAAAAAAATGTTTCAAATACATCTATATATAAAATAGACACATTAAATACATTTTTTTTTTTTTAATGCATGTTAAAACTCCAAATGTGATGTAAGGACTAATATGTAAGTATGTTTGTAAGCCAAACATTTGGCTTTTTCTTAGTCCGAACTACAGTGTCATTACTTTTTTCTCCAGTTTCTCGCATGTTATATTCGGATTTTAAAATCTGAAATGTTTCAAATGTTTTTAAAGGTTTTTATGGGTTGTTTATGCCGTTCGAATTATATATTTCGAACTACATAGAACGCGCGAGGAACTCATAGGGTGGGAAAGAAGTTGTCTTTATATTATGTTACTATCAGGGGGTGTATGGAACTGGGGAAGGCTCTTGAATTAGGAAATACTGTTTGTCACGCTCTTCTAAGTTTTGTCTAGCTACTTTTTATCATTTTCCATCTTATATGGGGTTTTCTTATTTTGTTAAGAAATAGTTAGGCATTGTTACTTTATAAAGAAGTTTCCTGCAAATACATGAAAAGAAGGTTCAATCATAAACATGATCAAAACAATATTTATGCAAACTCTAGCTTCTTTTTTTTGTCAAGTAGTCTAGTGATTAGAAATTACTTTATCCTTTTTTTTATAAGTTCTCAGTAATAGCTTATGAAAATAGCTATACTAGTTTACATGAAAAAAGATTTTATTTTATCTTTTTTTTATATATAGAAATGGCTTATATATAAAGCACGTATATGATAAGCACTTATTTGATCTTATTTATTTTGATGGTACAAAATATTGAATTAACTTATACTTGGTAGGTTGTTCAGGGTAGGCTCATTCTTAAGGACTTTCCTTTGCAACATCCTCTTCTTCATTGAGTTGTTATCAAAAGATTTAGGATATCATGGATGATAATGGTATCTCAAATAATGCTGTCAAGAACAAGTGGACAATGCCTCTATCAGTTTTCTTCAAAGATGCAAGGTATCATTAATTTGTGTAATCAACTTATTCACCCTTGTTTCTTGGAGGAGCAGGGTCAATATGACTAAAATTATATGACATGATTTTATATTATATTGCAATATGTTGTATTGTTATAGACTCATTGCATGTCATGACATATTTTAATCTCATCAGACTCTCTAAAGCTTAAGGGCATTCATGTAATTTTACCAAAGCTTAAATAACATTTTAGTCCCTATAATATACATCTATTCTGGTTTTAGTACTATGAGTCCTTTTATTGGTTTTAATACCTAAAACAGAAGGTACTGTTCACCATATTTTCTATATAAAAAAAAGTGTTCTTGTCCAAAAATATACTTTGGAGTGTAATAAAACTATATTTATTTTCATTCATAAATATTGTTTCGACGCGACTGTGAAGTTGAAAAAAGAAACTCAAAATAGAAATATTTTCTTTTGAACCTCCGATTATAGTCCGAGCAATATTAGATTTATGTTGAGTTAGTCCTTGCAATATGTGAACTATATTAATTAACTTCAGTCTCTAAAATATGACAAGTATTTTATCTTGTTGAGACTAATTCAACATAAACCTAATATTATAGGGACTAAAACGAAAGAACGAGGACCAGAAACATAAAGTTTTTTAATTTAGGGACTAAAATCAACATATAATTGTTTAGGTACAAAATCAAACCACACTATATTATTGCTGTGACTAAAAAGGTTATTAAAGTCTTTTACAGAATACTAATAGTAGGTTCTATTAATGTAAATGTAGCCTTGTATTCAAGATGGATTCCCTTGCTAAGGAGATACTTGGGATTGCATTCCCATCTGCACTTGCTGTTGCTGCTGATCCAATTGCTTCTCTTATAGACACAGCATTCATAGGCCACTTGGGTACATTTTTTTTCTTGTCAATAGAATATGAGATTGTGAGGGGTAACCTTGGCGCAACTGGTAAGGTTGTTGTCATGTGACTAAAAGGTCATGGGTTCAAGTCCTAAAAACAGCCTCGGCCTCTTGTGTAAAAAACAGGGTAAGGCTGCGACAATACACCAAATGGTGGGACCCTTTCCCGGACCCTGCGTATGCGGGAACTTTATGTGCAGGGTTTCCCTTTATTAGAATATGATATTGTACTAGTCTTAATTGAAGTTGTAACAAGGTTCATTTTAATGATGTGGCTTGTTTGAAGCTAAACTTTCACTTTTTTCATGTGTTTAGGGCCGGTGGAACTTGCCGCGGCAGGAGTTTCCATTGCTGTTTTTAACCAAGCTTCAAGGATTACCATTTTCCCTTTGGTTAGTATTACAACTTCTTTTGTAGCTGAAGAAGATACTATGGATAGAATCAATACCAAAGCGGCAGAAAAACAGTTTAACGAAAGCATTAAGGCCAAGTCGAATGAAGTAATGCCTGATGATCATTTGCTTCAAGATATAGAAGCAGGTGCAACCAAACAGGATAGTATCTTGAAAAATGAGACAAAAAATGGAGATGGTACTTTCTCTCTATCTTTCTTTTACCATGTTTGTGTATAAATGTCTATTTTGGTGTGAATTTACTGGGTTGATGATATGAGCTATGAAGCACAGACACTGATACTAATGGCATAAAATGGTATGATTGATTGTAACCACGTGTGTCGGTGTCATGTCAGTATTGGATAGTATTGGATAACGAACACGCCTTCAATCTGAAGTGTCAGTGCTGCATAGGAAATGAGATGGAAATGAGGGCATTTAATGCATGTTTGGTTGTTCTAACATTCTAAATTTCCTTCTCAGATGCAAATTCAAATATGAGCAAGTCTTCTATTGTTACTAATAGTAGTAACAAAAGTGAGTCAAAGCCTATAAGGAAGAAGAGGCACATTGCTTCAGCATCAACAGCATTACTTTTCGGCACAGTCCTTGGTCTTATTCAAGCTGCAACCCTTATATTTGCAGCTAAACCTCTATTAGGTGCAATGGGTTTAAAATATGTATGTATCTTTATTATCAGAAGTACTATGTTCATTGTTCAATATCTTATTACTTCATTATCTAAACTACATTTGATATAAGCTTTTGTTAAGTTGAGATATTTATCTTTTTTTGTAGGATTCTCCTATGCTAATACCAGCTGTTAAGTACTTAAGATTGAGAGCCTTAGGTGCTCCTGCAGTGCTTCTCTCCTTGGCCATGCAAGGAATCTTTAGAGGGTTCAAAGACACAACAACTCCTTTATATGTCATTGGTAGGTTCAAATGATTTATCTGTCATGAAATTGAGTCCAAATTAGAGACTTTGAGAACATACAAAGGCATAAATTAGAATCGGCATTGTTAAAAATCACACATCGGATGAGATATAACCTGAATATATTTATAAGTGGTGGGCATTCTTTACTTAAAGATTTATTGAGCCATCCCTATCGGATCAAGCAAAATTCTTCGAGGAATTTCAAATTTTTAAGTAACATAACATAAGAAAAACATATATAACACAAAATAGAAAGTTAATGAGAGAAGATTTGGTTTGAAATTTGTTGGTGTTTTTCCCTAACTTGCTTCATTTTTTTTACTATGGTTTTATTTAGTTTCCGGGTATGCATTGAATGTCGCTATGGATCCACTACTCATATTTTACTTCAAATTAGGCATCAGAGGTGCAGCCATTTCACATGTGCTCTCTCAGTAAGTCTTACATTGTTTTGTCATAATAATAATGTTCAAACATTTTTATTCTCAAGACTTAACTTACAAAATGACGATGCTTTTAGGTACATTATGGCAACTTTACTCTTATTTATACTAATGAGAAAAGTAGATCTCCTACCTCCAAGCATGAAGGATTTGCAGATTTTCAGGTTTCTTAAAAATGGTATGTTGGTATTTTGGAGTCTATATTTTCAATTCAGATTTTGATTTTTTATTTAAATCTAAAATGCCAAGCATGAAACTTGAACTGTCCAAGTTTAATCTGACAATCTAGATGTGACTAACTTTGTGCAGTCAATCTGATCCGACCATTTAACTCTCGAGACAGGAAAAAAAATATTAATAGACTAATCAAACATACATTGATCATTTATTATAATAATTCAAGAATTTACTTACACGTTCGAATTTGTTTCAATTTCAATAGGTGGTCTATTGTTGGCCAGAGTTATAGCAGTGACATTCTGTGTGACCTTATCAGCCTCATTAGCAGCAAGGTTAGGTCCAATTCCAATGGCTGCATTCCAAACCTGCCTCCAGGTTTGGATGACATCGTCCCTTCTCGCTGATGGTTTAGCTGTTGCAATACAGGTATATTAACATTTTTCTCTTGTTACCGAGATGCAAGATATATATTAATTTAAGCATTAAAGTTACTGATTAAGTTTCCCTTTGTCACAGGCAATTTTAGCATGTTCCTTTGCTGAGAAAGACTATAATAAAGTGACTACTGCTGCAACAAGGACACTTCAAATGAGTTTTGTTTTAGGAGTTGGACTCTCTCTAGTAGTTGGAGGTGGATTATACTTTGGAGCCGGAGTATTTTCCAAAAATGTTGCCGTTATTCACCTAATCAGACTAGGCCTCCCGGTATATTTTCCTAGCACAATGCAATGGATTAGTTCATTATGTTTTATATTAGATGTAAAAGTTAGTTACATATAACTTTTTTGCGCGAGTTTTCATCTAATTACATTTCAACTCACCAGTTTGTTGCTGCAACACAACCAATCAATTCATTAGCCTTTGTCTTTGATGGTGTGAACTATGGAGCATCTGATTTTGCGTATTCTGCATACTCCTTGGTAAGTTTGCATTATTTATTTATTTTTTTAATTTACCATTTTTCATATTTTGTTATCTTTGTCAACATTTATTTAGTGATTTGGTATTCTGTTTTTTAGGTCATGGTCTCAATAGCAAGTGTTACTTCTTTATTCTTTCTCTACAAGAGTAAGGGTTTTATTGGTATCTGGATCGCACTAACCATCTATATGAGTCTTCGCATGTTTGCTGGTGTATGGAGGTAAACTTTCCTTATGTTGAAAGCAAGTAACTGTTTATGAAAATAGCTTATAACATGTCTACAAGCTGTTTTCAGCTTATTTCCCTAAACTCTCCATGATAGTTTATGAAAACAATGTATAGCTTATAAAAGAAACAGTTTCACTTTATTGTGTCTTTTGTTACAGAAATAATTTATACATAACCACTTATATGACAAGCGCTACATCAAGTTTTTTAACCTGACATGGCCTTAATCAACGACTCTAGTTTTAACATGGTAGCATAGTGTAGTTCTTGCACAAAAATATGTATGATAAATCATCATGGATAGATTGATAAGTTGTATAACATATAGCTTATTAATTACATTAAAACCAAGAATATCTTAATCACATCGTCCATATGAAAATTGAACAAAGAAACGTTTCTTTACAAAACATGCATACAATGTTTTATGGTATAACTTTGCTTCAAATGCATATGCAGGATGGGAACAGGAACAGGACCCTGGCGTTTTCTCAGAGGCCACACATTGTCTTGAGGATATATATCTTACAAAAATAAATTTCATTGTGTAGTAGCATCAAATTTTACATCACTTTTCATCCTTTAGGATCAATTGTCTGTTTTTTAGGACATGAAGACTTCTCTCTACTATAGTGATAGTCTTGGACTGCTCCAATTATACGTCCTAGTGTTGTATCCAGTATCGTCAATGTTGTCAATTGCAGATTGCGGAAAATAGCAGTTCATTCAAATTCCGCAATGCTACAGTACTAAATAGTGTATCGCGGAACAATCGCGATTAGACCCAATTCTTCTACGCTATAGCGCTGTAGTGCAGCTATAGCCCCTATTTGACAACACTATCGTTATCTCAAGTTTTTTGTCCCTCTTGATGTATCATTAATGTGATTTTCTTGTACTTTGAAGATTATTCTTCAAGCTGTCAGTATGTAAACTCGAATGCATAATGAAAAATAAATTGATATACAATCACTTGAAGTTTGATTTTAGTTTCTCTTTGTCTAATAATTGCTAACTTGCAATCATCTTCACTTATCTTTTAATTTGTATACCGACTTTGACACGCTACATGATCCGAGCTGAGGTAGCTGCCTCCAACGCATTTTTCCACACATAGCACGCAACACCACCGGTCCTGCTGCAGTCCACCACCACCGAACCGTCGGCCGTCGCTTCCTCTCCTCTTCTCTTTTATGTCAGTTTTGAACTCAAATTACTTGATAGTAGCAGTGAGAGGAATTGAACCAGGACATTGAAATTGCCTTATACTTGTTGTACGTACCTATAATTGTTTATTCGTAGTATATCAGTTAGAATTTGCCTCTCTTATGCTGAAACTGACAGGTTATATATAGGAAGATATTTGTGTTTATTTATACTTCATTGTTACCTGAGTTTACTAGGTTGTGATAAAGCCTTGGATTGTTTGTGATTAAGCTTTTTTGAACAGATTTTTGTCCATTTAAGCTCTTTGGCATATACACAATCTTGAGTTTATGAGTACACAAGTCTAAGAAGCTAAAATGGATTATATTACTGAAAGCCTGGAGATTGAGTACACAAGTCTCGTTATTTAATCATTCTGTTAGAATTGATTTCTTGAGGATTTAGCTATCTGTTTTTGACTGATGCATGAGTTTTAGTTAGAATTAATTTCTTGAGTATTTACTTGTTTATTTTGTTAGTCTATGTAAATGTTTTTGAGTGCCACTGCCAGTGTATAATATAATATGATCAATAATTTTCTTTATTTAGTCCTTATCTATTATTTTTTTTCATAGCCATACAAAGATAGAAATGAGTAAAAAAACTCTAGGGAGTAAAAGAGGTTGCATAAGAGGCAAGCAGGGAGCCACCATAGTGTTCCATTGTACTCTTGAACCTCACTAAGAGACACAATCTGAAGGCAAAGTAGAACATCTCAGTATATGGATTTTTGGATAGACTCCAAAGTGGATAGTTTTTATAGCAAGAGATCTAACGTATCATATCTCGAAACAAGCTATTATCACTGATTGTAGATGTACTTTAGCTACTAATCTTGCAACAATCTTATAGAATGTCTCCGTATATAGTTTTTGTTTTTTTTTTCTCCGTATATAGTTAGTTTCCATATTTTTATCAATATTCCAACATGTATCCAACCTATTATTTTGAATGAAACGCGTTAAACTCGTTATCGTCAATTTTTCTAAAATTAATTATTACTTGAAATTCAAAAATATATAAAATTATTGTGTGAATTAAAAACTCAAATAAAATAAAATTTTGTTTTTTATTTTGTCCGAATTTACCTTAGGGGTGAGCACAAAATCTGAACCTGCCCACCAACCGATATATCCGAGTCATCCACGGGTCCATCGGGCGAGTTAAAACGGGTCTCGGGTGAAGAAATGCTAAAAAAATAGGGTCTGTGTGGGTTTTGACAGTCGGACCCGGTTTTTACAAATCCAAAACCGTGTAAACCGAACCCGACCGTCCTATAAGAAAATTTACTCCTTTTTAATTTATTGATGAAAGTCTTATTAAAAATAGCCAAATAAATTTGAGATGAATAAAAGAATATTGGAGAAATAACTGAATCAACCCACCCGATCAAACCGAGACCCGTCCAAACCGAAACCCGCACAAACCATATTAATTTGTGGGCGGAATTGGGTCTTTAAATTGAATGATCGGTTTCATACATCTTGCCGAGTTCGGGCCCGAACCCGACCGTTGCTCTACCCTAATTTACCTATTAGCAAATCCAGTGGGGTGTGATTTTAAAATAGGGTAGGAACGATGCAAAATAATGAAAGCCTATATTTCGAAATCGAAACATACAAACTAAAACCCTAATTCTAATTCTTTCATTTCAACAGAAGCAGAAAAGAATGACGCAGAAATCGAAACTTTTCAAGGGCCAAACTAAGAAGAAATCGATTCCTGCTAATCGTCATGGCAAAGTACCTCAAACTCGCAAAGGTAAATTCTTTTGCCATTCATTTTTTTTTAGCACAATTTTCCGTAATGAAATTGTAAACTTTTCTTTTCAGGGAAGAGATTTGTGAAGCCAACGAAAGTTACAAAGGATATGGATGCTGATCGTGTAAGTTCCTTTTGCTTTTCTCTAATTTTCTGTAATAATTTGTAGTGTGTTTTTTGTGGCTTGTTTTAATTTTCAATTATGATTTGGGTTTTGGATACTGTTCATTTTGAAAAAGTAATCATGTTTCTGCTTGGATAAACAGATTAAGGCTCCGTTTGGATTGAGCTTATGCAAATAAATAAGCTTTTATGTTAATTTATAAGTTCTCACTAACAAAAATTGTATTTCATAAGATATTTTTCATACACTATCTTTACGAGCTTATAAATAATACAATACATTAAAGCTTATTTATTTATGTTTTGCATAAGCTCTAAAATAAGCCAATCCAAACGGACCTTAATCAAGTCCTATAAGATAAGTGCTTATCATATAAGAGCTTATATTAACTATTTCTAAAGTAAAACAAGAAAGTATGGTGAAATTGCTATTATATATGCTATAAACTGTTTTCATCGGCTGTTCTAGAGAACTTATCTCTGAATGAAAACAACTTGTCACTGTCAACATGTCATAAATTGTTTCTGTAAGCACTTTCTAAGACACTAGCAAGCAAGAGTTTATGGCAGTAAATAAGCTTAGGTAAATTGTTCATGAGCCAATCCAAATGCAGAAGCTTGTTTATCGAGTTGACGTTTTATATAATTATCTAATTTGAAACTGGTTTTTGTGAATGCTTCTATGTTTACAAGCTGTCATACAATTATTTTCATAAATTACCTATGATAATGTATATTAACAGTTTAAACAATGGTTGAGGTGTTATATTGACTTAACTCTTTTTTGGGGGTTATCGTATGGCGTAGTAACTTGTAAGCACTTGTACGGTGGAAGCCATTAACACTACAATGGGAGGACTTTGTGATACAAAAATACTAATTATAGAGAAATAGGTTGTATTAGTCACATGTTACCAAATTATGAGATTCATAGAACGAAGCTAAGGGTTGATTTTGAGGACACCATGCATAGAGGGTTGGTTTAATGGCATTGGGTCGGTATCGAGATGTAAATATCTGCAGAAGAAGACTGAGGGTAACCTGACAGATGTTCAACTGATCCTCTCGGCCGCTTTTTGGCAACCACTTGATTAAAAAAAATTCAAGCAAGGAGAATTGACAAATGGGAGTAGATGGACTCTTGTTTTTTTTATTATCTCAGAGATCAAAAGCTAAGAAATATGTTTATGTATTGTTACGGGTATATTAATATCATAACATTTTAAATTGTGGTCATGATATTTGATGATTGGTTTTCAATTACAGTGTAATTGATTCAACTTAAATTTTGATCATAGAGATGTGAAAGACATCATGTAGAATGTGACTCAAATTGCATTCACAGACTTATTTTCCTTAAAAAGTTCATACCATTAAATTAACTCTTTATTCTCTTAAATTTTGTTGGATATACAAGGAAGCGTATCATTGTTGCATTGATGAAAAGTGTTATTGGTAGTTATCTCATTTTGCAGTGTCAAAAAAATTTCTGCTTGAACACAGTGATTAGTGCCACTTCTCAGTATTGTTTTGCTTTTCTTGAGTGTCAATATAATCAAAATGAAATCAAATAATATTTTCATCAGTGCAACAATGATTTCGTTCTCTACACAACAACATTATATATTGTGAGTAGGAGTACGATATTTTCCAACATGTTCAGCATAACCCGAGTTCTGCAACAAGAAAATTAAAATTGCACAAATTATCAATGCCAAATTTTAAGAGAATAAAGTTTCAATCCAATGGTATGAAGTGTTAAAAAAGTTTATGATAGCAATTTGAGTTGCATTCTACATGAAGTTTTTGACGACTCTATGATCATAGCACCAGATATCATGACCGTGATTTAAAACCTTATGAAATTTGTATACCCGTAATTGTACAAACACAATAGAGTCCATCTACTCCCACGCGGCACCGCTTCTTGCTTGAAAAAATCTTTTGAATCAAGTAGTTGCCAAAAGGGTGTGTCATCAGCTCAGGTAAACAATTCTTCACGACTGATAGGTATTGACATCCACACCGATCCATAGCCATTGAAACCACCCCTCTGTGCACGGTGTCCTAGAAGCAGCCCTACAAACCTTGGAGTTTAGTAACACATGGATAATACTTTAGTTAGTATTTTTTGTATGGCATACAAAGTCCTCCCATCGCAGTGTCAATGTCTTCCATCGTAGGAGGGGTAATCATATAAGTGCAATATAAACTATTTCTATAGTGAAAAAGAAAATATGTTCAAATTGTTTTTGTATGAGCTATAAACAGTTTTCATAGGCTATTTTGGATAAATTTATCGCCGAATGAAAATACTCGCGAGCATCTCATAAACTTTTAATGTAAGCTCTTTCAAACACTGAAAAGAGTTTATGCTAGTAAATAACATTAGGTAAATTGTTCATGAGCCAACGCTAATGCCAGCCTATGTTTATCGAGTTGACAAAGTTTTATATAATCATCTATTTTGCAGTTGTTTTTTTTGTATGCTTCTATGGTTATAAGCTGTCATATACTTATTTTCATAAATTTCTTATGATAACTTACAGCACTAGTTTAAACAATGTTTACTAGGTGTTTTAACGATGTTTCTGCAGCTTATGAGGTGTTTATTCAGCTCTCACATGCAGTGTTTTATATTGGCTTTACTCTTTTTTCGCGTTTATCTTATGGCATACATCCTCCGGTCACTATTATTAGCAAAACACACATTTTAGGTTCATTGAATAATATCTGGTGTAAACATCTATAAAGTGGGTTTTTGCTTATAATAGTGACAAGAGGGTGTCACTCCTAAGCATTGTACAACTATTTTGAAAACCTTATGAAAATATGTTGATGATGATTTAGTTGTAAGTTTTTGCCTAATATTTATGTAGTCCTTGTGGTAGCTTTTAGAAATAAGGATTATAGTTGACTTCTT
>Ga0315914_1011000_pt1 | contig 11035 bp, 8 predicted proteins | sample MpolenodulesMG_FD_203920 | JGI IMG/M metagenome (GOLD analysis project Ga0315914, IMG submission 203920) | Medicago polymorpha root nodule microbial communities from Los Angeles, California, United States - elongated nodules | ecosystem: Host-associated > Plants > Roots > Nodule | place: USA... | reverse complement strand
CACGTATCTCTTTTAAAATATTGCATGCTATCATGACTTTCACAATGTTTATTATATTCATTAGAATTTAATACCTAACCAAACTTTAACAAGATATTGATTTTATGTCCCAACATTTTGATGCTGCTTATATAAGTACTCTCTTCGTCTCAAAATATAAGTAAAAATGAGTCAATATAAGTTGATGTATCTGATATAAATTTTAAACCAAATACTCTAACTTCTGTCGATCAATTTTTGCTTACATTTTATATGTTGTTTTCAAGAGTCCAACCTCAATAAAATGGTAAAAATTACATGGTTCTGCACTACTTTTAGTAAAATACCATTTTTTTTAAATCAACTATTCTACAAAAACTAGTCATCTACTATTGGACTTTGTTTTATATGTCCGAATTAGATGAACCCTTTTTTCAAAGTTCAAAAGTTACACTAATTACTTCTTTTATCAATTTTTTTTTTTTAAAACTCGGTCTGATCCAAACGATTAACTTTTATCAATTATTTAAACTTACATTAGTGAATATAAAGAGTATAGATATGCTTGAGCTTGAGTATGTCAATGAAAAATAAAATCATATTTAAGATTTAATTATTAATCTAAACCAAATCTTAAAACACATGTGAGGGAGTATCTAACAAGTGTTTTGGTAATGTTTTTGTAAACATAAGGTAAAGGTAGTATTTATTTTTTGGACTCAAATAAGGTTAGTCACTAGTCTACTTGATTAGGCATTAGACCATGAAACATAATACCTATCTACACTTATAGGGGTACCCTAGTTAAGTAGCATCCATGTAAAATATGGACAAGCTAACAATCGTGTGAAAGCAAATAGTACATTGTACTTCTTATTCTATGAAATATTCTAAAGAGTAAGATCTTGACCTACGAGGAATGCAAACAGTGATTATTGTCATGCGACAATACTAGAGTGCAGGACTTCGCACCACGGTGCACGTTAGCATGATGTGATCACTAGCCATGTTTAATTTTTTCTTTTAATTAAACCATGAGTCAATAAAACTCTATATTCTTCCCCGTTGAGCATTCATAAATAATAAGAGTTAAACATGTTTTTATATCTTTATAAATATTCTGAATTTTTGTTTTAGCACCTTTAAAATTTTTAGTTGACTTTTAATTCTCTAAAAGCCTTCAATCATTAGTTTTAATCCTGATTTTTAAGTCAACTCATGTGTAGTTCTTATGCGTTTTCTAATGAATTTTTTTTTTAAGAATGTTTAAAATGTTATAATATTTTTTTGAAGAAGTATTATAGGAATCTTTTAAAAACATACTTTTTTTTTTAACAAAATATGAATCTTAAGTGCAAAAAACACAAAAGTTCATATTTAATTCATGTATCATTAAAAATTCTAATATTTTTACAGTATCTTATAATATTCTATTTTTTTAGAGAATATTCTAAAATTTCTAAATAAATCCATTCGAAAACATGAAATTTACACAATTTTGACATAAATGTGGAAACCAAAAGTGGTGGCTGAAATTTTTTGGAGACAAAAAATATAAGAAATTTCTTTAGTGGGTAAACCAAAAAAAATAAAATATTTATAGAAATCAAAAATATATTTAACCCTTAAAAATAACCACTTTTAACTAAAAGTACTCCAACAGCCTAATGCAATAGTGAATGCTAACGGGTGCATCAAAGATACATGTTAAATTTTTTAAAAAGTAAATGATTAATAAAATTTATGTAGAAAAAATTACTTTAAGATGATTATTTTACTTTAAACGGTGTCTTTAGCATTTCTCTTTAATTTACATACTCATTGTTGATATGATTTTTGTTACCTTGTCAACTAATCATAACCAACGCATTAAAATGTTTGACTTTAATTATAATTATTTTTAAAATCATACAAATGATTAATTGTAATTTGCTATCACTCAAACTTTTCAAACTTAATGTATACAGTTTACACTCTTTAGTCATTACTACATATTCATCAAGATATAAAATAAAGACACACCTATATATAAGCAATATTAACATAAGTATTCTCACGTCTTGAATACCTCAAGGCTTTAAAATAAAAAATGGCGGGCAATTAACAAAGTAAAATATAAAGAGAGGAAGTTACTAGGGCACATATTCTTTGTGCGAGTAATTTTCTTATCACTTTCTTAACACATAATGTTGGGTGTACTCTAGAAAAGCAACAAAACCCAAAAACTTCTCCAAAGAGGAAAAAATAAACTCATGTTGGATTTGTTTCTATACACTTTAATAAAGTTTCATCCATTGATTTCAAAATATGTGATTAACACTTAGAAATATGTGGCTTGTTAGAAAGAAAAAAATCACTTTGAAATATGTGACACTCGAGAAAATTCAGAAAAAAAAAATTATAATCTAGAGTTCAATTTTATTTTTTTTGTGATGGAGGTTCGAATCTCGAACCTTGCATATATTATTATGTATTGTCCCTATCAACTGAGTTAAGTTCACGGGGATAGAGTTCAAAATTTTAACTACAAAGGTAAGATATTAATATTTGCCTAAAACAACTTAAAATGAGAGAAGCATAAGAAGGAAACAAAGATCACTACAATGAAGAAAAATTAAAGGAAATTATATGTATATTGAAATAAAATTTTAAATAAATATACCTGTTGTTGAAGTGCAAAGATGTGAGCAACACAGCCATAAACAGGGTCTCTAGCCCTAGCAAGAGCTTCATAGCAAAGAGTAACAACAGCATCAAGACGTTTATGAACTGGAATACGCATGAGTAACTTAGAGGCATTGCTAGCACCAAACACTTTATGAACTGCTGCAAAATGAACCGTTCCTTGGTCTGAATCAAAATATGGTGCAAATATGCAACCTTTTACACACTTTCTCCTCAAAAACTTGCAAGCACCACAAGGCCCGCCACCTCTTTGATCACTTCCACCAATCTTTCCTCCACAGTAATCCATTTTTTTGTCTCACTTTTTCTTGTTTAGGGTTGAAGTTGAAAGAAACTCTTATGAGTCATGAAGAAATACATTTATATATAATGAAGGAGATAAGATGTTGGGTTTGTGTGTAAGTGTTGCTATTGTTATAAGTTGATTTTGATATATGGAATGAATGAATGAATAATGAGTGAGTGCTTTTGGTGGTGGGTCAATCACTTGAGATGGACTAGACCTAGTTGGTTTAATTTTCATTTTGGTAAAATGTTTTCTTTTTTTATAAGATGCATAAATGAATTAGGACACTGTAAAAATTGATCTCTCCACGTGTAAAATTTAAATAGATAACAAACTCTTCCCAAACAAAATCATTAACAAAATTAGATATGAAAAAAATAAAATTCTTTTAGTGACAAAGTTAGAGATAAACTTCATTTTTCCCTCTCTAAATATAATTTTCATCTCTATAAATTTTGCGGTGGTTTAACGTACTCTCATACATTCTCAATGAATCTTAGAACACTCGTTAATTAAGCTAAGAGTTAAATACCATTTTATCTAAATATTTTTATTATTCAATTTTAATTTAGACATTAGGCTATATAAACAATGAATATTGAAAGTTTTTTAACAGATTTTTGTTATTATTTTTTCAAAAAACAATATTATATTATTATTGAAAGGCTTATATATATAGTAGTGTTGGTTTGTGGGTTTGAAAGTATGAAACTTTAAAGCCACGCAATATTGTTTGTAACAAAGGGAAGGGAATAATAGTATATAGAAGGAAAGAAAAGAAGAGGGTTTGCGTGAAGCAAAGACAGTGTTACATAATACATATGGTGAGTGATGTAGAGTTAGTAAGTAGGTGACACATACCTTCTAATTCCAATTCCAACCGTCACACGTGGGACAAACATCCTATGTCCTAAATTTTATCTTCTTTCTTATCAAAAAAACATGTACTAGATTCAAATTCAATAGAGTTGTAATGTAATTCTAAGTTGTCACCTCTTTGCTTTTACTTTTATTTTTCCTGTTCCTAAAAATGACTGAAAAGAAGTGTAGCTAATCCAAAGGTGAATGAAACGTACACTGTTGGTGCCCTGTGGTTCTGGTAATAAAAGGTTTAATTTTCTTTCACCACTTTGTAGCAGGGCCACTTCTATTGTAAGATTCATGTCATGCTTCCCTGCCATGATTTTCTATGCAGTACGAGATTAATTTCCTTTGGAATAAACGCTACTCTTCTTTCTCTTTTACTTTTTCTTGTCGTTTCAAATTCAGTATGAAATATGTGGTTCATTTAAATTTAAATTATTTCAAAGTGCATTTTGATTTTATTTATTTGAGCATAAAAAAGTATTGGCCACAAATTCTCTCCAAAAAAAAGTATAGGACAATAATTGGGGTGCACTAGAAGATTCAATTAAATTGAATAGAGTTTAAAAGTTTTTTAAACGTTGGAGTTTAAACTGAACCAAACCAATCAAATTTGATTTTTAATACGGGTTTGAGTGTCAACTTCTCATCATTTAAATTTATATTTATGGATTTTTTAATCATTATATAATATTTTTCTCACTATATTACCTTTATTAGTGTTTAAAGAATTAATGATAAAATTAAATTGATATATGTTATTGTTATTGCAAGCTCAGTTTGTAAGAACAATGTTTAATATATGTAGGGATCGGAGTTCAGATACCCCATTTATTCACTTTAAATGTTAATTTTTAGCCACTAAGCTACTTGATCTGGAAAAAATCATATACATTACTACTATGGTATAATTTTTTTACTTTTTTTTTGTTGAAGAAACTAAATTAGTCTATTCAAATTGGCACTAGGGAGAATCGAGACATTGAAAAGGAGCACATTTCAAGGTCCCAAACAACACACTAGACCAACTAAAATGGTTTTTTTCTTCTTCTTTTACTTTTGTACTCGATACTTTCCGGATATGTACAAACCCAGAAGTATCTTCTTTTTTTGGAAAAGTTACACAATTCGTCATTAACTTAATTTCAGAGGACACTTTCGTCCTTTATCTTTTTTGGTCCCGATTTAGTCATTTATGTATGAGATTTTTTCAATGACATATGAGTTTCTCAATTTGTATAATGAAGATTTAAATTTGTTTATGAGTTTGATGAGTTTTTTTTTTGGAGTTTTTGATTATTTTGTTGATAAAAAAGATAACTTTGTTGACATTTTACAACATGAATGACTAAATCAAGAAAAGAAAAAAAAAAGTGACGAAAGTGTTACCTAAATGAAATTAAGGGATGAATTGTGTAATTTTTATTTTTTTTTACTTTTAGATTTTTTTTTATCGGATTCAATACATATGAAATACTTTAAAAAATACACTTTGATATGTATCTTAGGAAAAAGGAATGGTAAAAAAAAAAAGGAAAACAATGTTATGAGAAATAAGTGAATATGCATATGATCCACTTAACAAAAAGTATTTAGTATTTACAGATTTGTATGATTCTAAAAGTACTTACATATGGTACAAAATAACTGTTTAGATTGATTAACAGTATAATGATCCAGGCTAGCCCATGCTGAGAAGAGTGAAAGAGAGGACTAATTATGTGCAAATTAATGAAGTGACTAGGAAGCACAAAATATCATGCTTGTGCTTGATGTGATTACTATTAGAACACATCGAGTCACAGCACAACACGGTCAAAGGACACACCAATTGGGTGTTAGTGGTGTCACATTGGAAGGAAGCAAGAAGGAAAGTTATGTGCATGAGTCCTAAGATTGGATTGAGATCATTGCGTCTTAACGTGGATGACGTTTTCATGTCTTTCCATCAAATGCATATGCAAATATATTGATAATAGACCAAAATGATGTGATACATTGGTAGTAGATAGATCATTTAACTATTTAATCGGAAGTTTGATTCTTTCTCAATGGGAAGAATGTAAATTATTTAGGTGAACACTTCTCTGAATTGGATGTTAGGTAAGTATTCCTCCTCAGTGTCATGTAATTTTTTTTATATTTATTTTTTTAGAAATCGAACATTGTAGTTGCCCGCTTTTGCTTGGTACAAATTACAGCTTCGAAGTAGCGTTTTGAAAAATAATTAATTCTTACTTGGAAAAAGTAATTTAATTAATTCTTACTTGGAAAAAGTAATTTTTATTAGAAAATCAATTTAAACGTACCGTCGACTTTCACGCGCATGATACCGGATTTTAAACTTATAACCCAGGCTCAAAATAAACTACTGAGAAATAATTAAATTATGCACCAAATTCATAACTTTGATGAATTCATATTAAAATGGGGCAGTAAAGAAAATTAAACCTAACAATTGATGGATACTCTAAATAAAAAAAGGAACAGCCGCGCAGCAATAGTGAAAGAATTCGAAAACGGCAGCAGCGAGCAACAAACAATTCTTAATTGGAATTGAAGCAAACAGCATGTAGAAGGGGTGTTCTTATGGAGAGACTCTATCAACATGCTTGATGAGATTGATTGTTCTAGAGAGGAAAAATGGCAAGAAAAAACTCAAGGTTAAATGAAGAGGCGTATGCATCAGCGGATTTTGTGTTATTTTTTTTACAAAACTTTTATGGAATATGTATTATTATTTTTTTATCAAAGCACTAAAATATAAAAGTCAGGAGAGACCTGAACCACAGAACCAATACAACAAAGTCACAATGTATAAAGCTTATGAAAAAAAAAATCGGGTATATCCCAAGAAAGGAAAGGTCCTAAGGAAAGAGGTGTCAAAGACCACCATTGTACAAAAAAATTACTCAGATTATGATAACTAACTACTACAAAACTACCATCTCTATGAAAATTTGAACAAAAGTATTGATAGTCACAAATATACTTTTGCAATTGAACCAACTATTATGTATGTTTCAAAAATTAGGGAAAAATATTAAGTGACCTAGTGATTAAATTTGCTTGAAAGCACGATGGTGGGTGCAAGTTTGAATCCCAACAGGAACCTTTTTTTGAATTATTAATCATAATATGCCTAATGCTCTATACATAGAAAACTTGGGGTGTCATGGCTCCTATGGGTCCCCAAGTAGATCCACCATTGGACGCATGTAAGAATACTCGTGAGCAACCTGAGACATATGTTACAAGGTAAAAGGCATAATAGATGGACACATTTGGAAGTTAAGGTGGAGAAAGCTTAACCTGGGGTGGAGTCTTCCACTAGTGGGACTAGAAAGAGACAACCAATGGTAGCAAAAAAATGGTACAATTAGGGAGTCCTTCTGTGTTATGCTTTAGGCGAGAGCAGGAAATTCTTAATGAGGACGGAATGTGTTCTAGGGGTTAAAGGAGGTATGAACAACTTGTGGGATTAACTCAAAGTTAAAGGTAATTTGAGGCAAGTGGATATTCAAGAGAACAAATGTAAGGTGGCGACTTGTTGTATATGCCTTGCAATATCATTATTCGCAAATGTCTAAAAATAATGGTGTTGTTTCTCTCATGCGTGAGGTGCATGTCTCTACTGCCTCATCCGTGACGTACTTGCCCGCAACCATATTTATATACTTATGTTTTAACCACACTTTTTAGAGTGAGAGGAGAGACAAATTAGGGTTTATCAAAATGAGAAATTCTTAAGAGATCAAAGGCTAATAGTACTTTTGGCTACACTCTAGGGTTGGAAAACAATCCAAATACCTTGGTGAGTGAAATTCTTGAATCTCTTTATAAACAGAAGAGAGTGGGAAAGAGTAGAAATCATGTTTTATTGTTGAAGGGTAATTTTTTGTAATATTTTTTGTATCTATTTGTAAAAAAAAAAAAAAACTCTTGATATTCGATTAGAGAGAGCCTCCTCGGGGTGTAGGTCAAATTTTGGTCAAACAAGGTAAACAAATACCAATGTGTTTGTCTTATTTTATTGTGTAATTTATTTAATCAACTCAATTTTGGTTGCTGCTAATTTTCTTCATACATCAAAATATTGGTGTGACCATGCTTACTGATCTGTTTGGTTGCTCCATTGGTTCCCTACTTCCCTTACATTTACTTATTTAGGTATCCCTACTCAGGTCCGTCTTAAACAATTCGTTGGCCCGGTTTTATTCTTTCAAAGGCTGAAGAAAAATTCAATTTTAGGCCCCAAAAAAATTAAAATGAGGCACAATAAAAAAGAAATTTAAAAAAATTACTCATGTGGGACTTGAACCCACAACCATCAGCCATCCATAAATGAGCCGCGCCACTGGAGCTACATACATAACTTATAATTTTGTCACTTTAATTATTATATAACTATTAATTTAATTCCTTACACATTAAAAAAAAGAATTTTGGGCCCAAAAAAAATTGAGGCCCGGTGTCATAGCCCAGCCTCGACGGGCTATGGGCCGGCCCTGTCCCTACTTTAGGGTAAATCTAAGATTTTCTATCTTCAACATATTTTTTTGTAAACTGATGAGGCTACCAAAGCCTCATCCAAAATGTATTAAAGAAAAAAGTGATGTACAAAGAGGGGGACCAAACCAAAACCCTTAGAAAGAACAATTAGCAAAATTTAAAGTTTGGGAGACCTAGCCTGTTCCTACCTAGATCCCCTCTAATTACAGTTGGAGGTGATTGCCCCCAAATGAAGTCAACTACTGTTAGACCAAGATTAGCAAGTTTGTCAGCACAATGATTTCCCTCCCTGTAAATGTGAGTCAAAATATTCTATCTTCAACATATTATTGATCATTTTGTTTGGAAGGTCTCTCTCCTTTCTATTGTTGGAAGAGTTTAAATGGTGAATAGTGGGATTCATGGTATGATGATTATAAATTTCTTGTTTATGCTTGGCATATCAGTCTCATCAATAAAATGGATCAACAAATTAGAAATTTTATTTGTCCAGGAGATATGAATAATAAGAAACTCATCATTGTGGCTTGACACAGTTTTTACTCCTACTAATGAATGAGGTATGGGTATTAGATCCCTCACGGATGCCAATGAGATTGCTAACATCATGTTAGGCTATTGCTGTGTTCGGATCAGCGTTTTGGTTCACTTTCTTGTGTCCCAAGGCAAAACAAACTTGATTTTTAAGAAGCTACAATTAGCAAGATCATTTCCAACGCACGTTTGGGCTTGTTTGGCCGCAAAAACAAACGTAGGCTAAGAGTTCTTTACTTCTTTCAATCAATGGGCTAATTTTCTAAGAACCAATGGAGTAACCAAACAGATCAGTAAGCATGGTATTTTTATTCGTAATATGAGGTCCTTTGGTTACATTGGTTATCATGTTAACTCCTCTATTTTGGATGGTATATTAAGAGCAAGATATCTTATATTCACTATAATTTTTTATGGCAGCTTTGTGATGGTAATTTTGTTCAGTTTTGGGATGCTAATTGGCCTAGGGAATCCTTTTTGAGTGAAGATTCTGTGTATATCCCCCTAGATGCTAAGATGACAGAGTTTATTTGAAATAATCAATGATTTATTCCTAACTCGTTTTTGCAGAATTTTTCTAATCTCCCCATGTAGCTTCAAGAGTCATTGTTCTTATTGTGATCCTGATAGACTAGTATATATAGATCCATTCTACTGATGGTGATCTTATTTATATGTCTCTCTTTGTCTGGTGATTATTTCATAATCTTGTTCCCACATATGATAACTTAGCTACTATAGAATGTAAGGCTGTTTCTCAATGTAACCTATTTAGAGGTCATGTTGAATCTAGCCATCATATCTTTTGTGATTTCTTTTTCAGTAAAAATATTTAGAACTGATTTGTAAACATTATTGCTATCATACTATGCAAATCGATTTGATTTCTCCCTTGAGAATTTTGGACATCTCCAATAGATATTGATCTTCCCAATGTAACGTGATATTTTAGGTGTTATTCTCCTTTCAACTTTGAGTTTATTATTAAAGATTTTGTTGTGAATGTTCTCCCTGTTGGGTTTGATTGTCAAGTTTCTTGAATAAAGAATGAGGTTTGAAAATATTAGTTATTGGTGATTATGTCCCACATCGCTTAGTTTAGTGAAGCAAGGGGAAGACCAAGGCTATATATTGAACCTAGTTTCTTTTTTTTTAGATGCACCAGTCAGTAGCCCTTTAAGCTTATATCTGACTTAGTTTAAATTTTTTCTTTGTGAGAGTGTTGGTGTACTGGGGCATTGGGGGTGAGAGTGAGAGAAGTCTATGTGTTGTAAAAAATTCACATAGTAATAATTCTCTGGTTGTCGGTTTAGACAACGATCGTGGTTTTTTCTCCGGTTTTGGAGTTTCCACGTTATATTCTTGTGCTGTGATTGTGTTTAGTTTTCTTCTTCAGGCCTGTTATTTCCCAACAGTGGTATCAAGAGCTTCTGTTCCGTGAGATATCACAATTCTTAGTATGCTTTGTGGTTGCAGCATTGTCTGATCTTCCACATCAGAAAATAGAAGTGTGATATTGTGAAGGTGCTGAAGAAGGGTGGTATTGTGCAACTGCTATGTCTTATTCAAGTGCAATGAAGTTTGACATAGAGAAGTTTGATGGAAGAATCAACTTTGGCTCGTGGAAGTACAAGTCAAGGATGTACCGATACAATCAGGTTTACACAAGGCGCTGAAAGGAAACACTTCCAAGATGGAGGCCGATAAGTGGGAGGAACTAGATTTGAGAGCTGCAAGTGCAATTCGTCTGTGTTTGGCAAAGAATGTTCTTGTGAATGTGCAGAATTTGTCATCAGGCAAGGAACTCTGGGAAAAGCTCGAAGGGTTATATCAGGCAAAAGGCATCTTAAATCAGTTGTTGCTGAAGGAGCAATTCCATAATTTGCGCATGGATGATGGTACGAAAATCTCTGATTATCTTAGTAATTTGAATTATATTATTTCTGAGTTAGAATCTATTGAAGTTAAGATTGATGATGAAGATAAAGCGTTAAGGCTCATTTTGTCCCTTCCACCTTCTTATAATCATCTCAAACCTGTTTTGATAAATGGGAAGGAAAGTTTGAGTTTTGAAGAAGTTGCAACTAAAATTATTTCTGAAGAAAGGAGGATGAAAAGTGATGAAAGCACTTCATCAAGCTCAATGTTGTTAACTAGAAGTGGGGCTAATGGGAA
>Ga0315914_1010999_pt1 | contig 11035 bp, 5 predicted proteins | sample MpolenodulesMG_FD_203920 | JGI IMG/M metagenome (GOLD analysis project Ga0315914, IMG submission 203920) | Medicago polymorpha root nodule microbial communities from Los Angeles, California, United States - elongated nodules | ecosystem: Host-associated > Plants > Roots > Nodule | place: USA... | reverse complement strand
CCATGAGAATAGTCTTGATTATTATTGAGATACCTTCATGTATTCTGCGAGGAAACGTGAAATACCAAAGAGCACTTTGTCCTTAGAATTGAATTCATTATAAAATAGATAGGGAATGTTTAGAATTTAGCATTAAGATAAAACCAACAATCTCACGACGCTTTCTAAACATCTAAATTTTAAACCAAACAAACTTATCCCTTTTCAGCTAATCAAAATTGAAAATTACATAAGTAATCACATAGGAGTCTTGTCATAGGCCACTACTCAACATCTTCTCAGATGGAGATCTAATGGTGACCTAACTTAGTAATGTTGCCTATTAAGTACTGTGATTGTACCCCAGATCTATCTAGAAGCCATAACCCTATATATCGTAGTGAAGCTCTATCACAACCAATTCATTGATTAAACCATGCTTTTACTTTTGAGATCTTCTAAGTTTTTTTTAACTATTTTCCTAAACTATTATCTTTATTTTATTGTTGTGACACTTATGAATTATTTTATTTCCTTCCAAACAAGTTATTTATTGGAAAGCTATAGGGAGCTATATCGCCTCTGTCCCTGAGGGATCAATATCTTTTAATGATATAACTTGGAGAATGTATACTTACACTTAGTCATTCCACCAATAATATTTATAACATGGACAATATTTATAATATTTATAGTAGCTTGGACAATGTATAACTTGGACAAGCTATCAGCAAAGGATTTTTCTAAAAAAAATGAAGTAATTCTTTGGCTGGTGATAACTTTTCATCTAGCACTGTATATGTAGACAGTGATTTACATGCTGAAATCAAATTATTTAGATTCTTGAACAACTTAAGTTATAATACAACACTAATCTTACCGTTTAATTGTTATTTTTCAGGCAGCCATTTTGTTATCAAACTTACCATTTGAGACTGTTGCGGAAACAGTAGAAATAGAACAATTATCTAACGCGGTTAATTTAATTTTATCTCTGAAGGTACTTTAAACTGATCTAACTCTAGAATGCAATTAATGCTGCAGTTAATGCAATTATTTTTGGACCTACACACAAGTCATGCATCCCTAGCTAATTCCTATTCTCGTTCAGACATTGCTCTTATTTTTAAATCAAATCTAAGAACTAAATGCTGCTAGTATTAGTGTGTAGAGTCCAAGGTAAATAAAAGTTGATACAATCAAATCTAAGAAACTGTATCACATTTTCACAATTTCATCAAGTATTCAGGAATTAGGTAGAACTAAAAGCACATTGCATCATAACTTAATCAATTTTCTCTTCCACTTCATTAACGGAATAGAAATGGTGGATTTGCATCCTATGAGCTCACATGATCTTACGCATGCATGGAGGTACAATTATTTTTTTGAAAAAGTGGAGGTGCAATTAATTACTTTCTCCAATGTTTTCACTAATTATATTATAAACAGTGTTTACACAAACCTGGAAGGAAATAAGTCTCATGTAGTAAAATCTGCATGGGCTATGTTGTGTCTCATCGAAGAGCCTAATTATTGTATAGGCTGAAATAGATTCAAGTCCATTGCATCATGCCCGAATATGAAGTAGTCATCATATATGACATATCAGTTGGTTTTTATTAATCACTATCAGGTATTACATTGATTATGCAGATTATGTTAGGTTTGTAGACAATAGACATGTGTTGACTGCATTTTGTTAAAACAAGAGTTATAGTAAGATGTCGGACAAGATGTCTTGACATGTTGGTACGACATTATAGTGTGCCTTGTTCCGCTTTCTTGGATGTATTTTTACGTGAGATCACTGAATATTCTATGAAGATTTTATTCACGTGACTTGTGGTCCAAGAGACGTGTGTTTCTAGAAGCTACAAATGCGGTTTAGTTTTGCCGTGTTTCTTAGGTGTGATGTTGTAACATTTAAGGAAACAATATATATGCTTCTAGAATATTGTGGAGACTGAATATATGATTTGGTATGTTGATTGTTTAGCCTATGACAAAAAAGCCTTTGTTGGCTTTTTCTTTCCAAAAATGCCAACAATTTTAAATACAAATAACGCAAGTAACAAATAGATAAGAATAAATTTAAATATTAAAAAAAATGTAACAAATAAGATATGAAAATATATATATATATATATATATATATATATATATATGTCTGATGAGTATATTTATACTTGCTTTTCATTATTTATACTTGATGAGTATATTTATACTTGCTTTTCATTATCCCAGTTATACCCTTAAACAACTTTTCTATAATAAAGATTGTTGTTGGTGTCATTAAAAAAAGAATTTAGATTATATTTTTTTATATTGTTGGTGTCAGTGAAATAAATAATCATGATTATCTTGGTTTGTAACTTACAAGCAACAAACATTCATATTATTAGTTTTAATACAGATCAAAATTTCATAAAAAACGTCATTAATAATTTTCAAATGTTAGCGTAATAAAAAGAGCGGAAAGGCGAACACGTGAGTGTCCGTCTTTTCACTAGTGGCTATATAAGGAAGACTCAAACCCTTGTGAAGAATTTAAAGCTGTCATATCAAAGAAAGAGTCTTTTAGGGTTTCGTGTCTTTGTTAAGCCTCGTGCTTTATTGTATACCTCTTTGGTTGCTGCTATTGAATATCAAAGCACAAAGTTGGTTTGTTGTAGTTGAGTTGTATTGGATCAAAACCATCATTTGATAAAAGAATCTTATTTGGGTTTTTGAGTCCTTGATGTGAGCCACTCTTGTATCACGTTGATGCATAGACTTGGACTATAGTTCAGTTGTAAAACTCTGAATCACTCAAAGCTTGTAAGCAAGAGTTGATTCTTTGTATAGGAGTGTGTCTCCATTACTATTGTTACTTTTAAGACAGACACTGGAATTGTGATTAAGAGAAAGTGAGAGGGGGGTCTCTCATATCTAGGAGTAGGAGAGTCTTAGGTAGAAATTACACGGGTAATGATTAAGTGAGAAGGCAGTGAACTCGGATTGGTCACGTGTGAACCAGAGGTTATTCACATAGGACTTTGAAATAATACTATTATAATGGATTTCCTTCCTGGCTTGGTAGCCCCCATATGTAGGTGAAGTTGCACCGAACTGGGTTAACAAATACCTTGTGTTATTTTCTTCCCGCACTTTACATTAAGTTATTTATTATTGTTATATGTGCAGTTACAATGTCTTGACGTTGCAGTTCGTCATTTCTGATGTCCTGACATTGTATATGGCATATGTCCACTACATTCCAGAATTTCAGATTACTGGTGCAATGCGTAATCATTGCATAGAATTCATTTTTTAAAAGACATTTATTATGGTCAAAATAAAACTCATAAAAAAAAGGTTTTTTTTTTTTAACCCGTTCAGTTTCTAACGGAAATGAGCTCCTGTAATCTCGGGTTTGGCTATGATGTAAGAATAGTCTAACTACCAATTATTTCATCCAGAAATCAAACTCAAGTTCTCCCGAACGATTCCTCCTTGATTAAGCTCATTAGCCACTTGAGCTCAATTGCTTGGTTTAAATTTTTTTGGTTCAATTTATAAGAAAAAGTCATAAATTTTAAGGTATATTTATTCCTTAAAAGACTCTTTTAACCCTTAGTTAATGTTTATTTTTTTAATATTAGTAGATATATTTAATACATCGAAGATTTCTATGAGGTTATATTTGTAAAGTCATCAAAAAAGTTGCAACAATTAATTATTGTTTTGGTTTTTGATGTTTTATTAAAAGTTGCAACAATTAATTATTGTTTTGGTTTTTGATGTTTTATTTATTTTTCTTCTTATATTAAGAACCGGATGGAGTATTATGATCAAAATAAAAAAGTCACGTCCCTCTAAAACAAATCATGTGGTCTCTTTACCTTAACTTTTTGTAGGTAGATAGACAAAATGACAAATAACCATCAAAACTCACACACGCAAGTAGAGAGTTGTGGCTTAAACTCCGGTAACAATGGTTGCCTAACAATTTCGGCATTTTAGCCAATTGACCTAAGAATTGTGGATCACCCTAAATTTTATTTATAAAAAAAACAAACAAGTTATTTTTTTTATTTTTTAAAAGACAAACAAGCTATGTTGTTCGGATATAAAATGAAACAACACAACCAATTCGGTTAATTATGTTTAGTACTGAAACACATATACAATAAAATGTCGCAATTTATTAAATATCTAGAAAATACAATTAATTACAATTTCAAATGCCATTAACAATTTCCATATGTATATTTGGATATAATTTAGAAGGCTGTAATGTATATGTCATCTATCTATATGTGAACGCCTAGAAATGATGGTTAAGAAATTCCAAATCAGGATTGTGTATGTATGGATTTTTTATTTTTTTTTAAAAGAGTATATATGTGGACTATTGTGGTTAATAAGTTATGGAACTTTGTTATATTCACTGTGATGATCCTTTGAACATAATTAGCTACATATTAGTATGGACACACGTGTCAAATATGGGTAAGAATTTTATCATATTTGAGGGAGAGAATATTGTGATGTCTTGGGTGTTAATTAAAGTCCAACATTGAATAAAAGACAGGCGGCTGAACAATAAATTAGTGAATAAACTCATATACTTAAGTCTTAATTATGATTTTTTATGGACATGTGTTATCATTCTCACTTTTGTGGTTCCTCTTTCTCTAAGTTGTCTATCCATATAAGGGTTGGCTCCCCCATAAGGTCCAAAGGTGGTATATCCTGGTACAACATTGCGGGGAGCATGAGTGGTTCTTATTATTGAATCATGGATACAGAGAGTTTGACACTTGATAGAAAGTTGTTAATGTGTCATGTGTGAGCTAAAATTTCACATTGTGTGCAAGAGTGGATGTTGAAAAATATATAAGTGATATGACCAATATATCTAATATCTTGAGACATTGGATGAAGATGTGATGTCAAACTCACTTGTGTGATTGCTCTTAGCCGAATGTGATAATACAATCCAATGTAAGCTCCAACGTAGCCTCCGTCTCGCCATAGTTGGCTTGTCATTAGATCACAGACGCATAGATTCTCACACTGAAGGGAGATATACTAATTTACAACTATGACACAAAGAATTTGTGAGCTATTGTACATGAAAAAGTGTTAGAAGATTCGAAGATACACTGTGAAGGCCCTATTAAGTTGTTTTATGACAACAAATCAGTCACTAGTATTGCATATAATCATGTTTAACATCACAAGGCAAACAAAGGGTTACTAACAGAAAGATTCGTAAAATATACCCCTATTTATTTTATATCTTTTTCTTCAATCATCATTAAATACTACATTGAAAACATACACTAACTCTCTCTCTCTTAAAGGACAAATTTGTAAAAACAACAGTAATTACAAACAAATTTATTACCATTTTTAATTTTCTTAATTCCCGTTAATTTTTTAAAAGGGTCATATAATTAGGGACGGAGGTAGTATTATTTATATATGAGGCACATTAAGCATGCCCATTATGTTTTAATTTTTCTCTATTTAAGCAAATTAAATTTCAGCACCGTTTAATTACAACTTTGTAATACTACCTTCGTGCCTAAATATAAGACTATTTAAGAAGAAAAGTATTTGTCCTTAAATAGAAGACTATTTATAAATTTCTAGATGCGTACTGTTTTTGACAAATATATCTCTTAATTATTAATATTACCTATTGTCTTAAAATACAAAAAGTCAACATTAAAAGCATTTATATATAAAAGACAATTTAGTAATATAGTACCTCCCTCCTTCTCTTATTATAAGCTCTTTTGACTAATTTCACACATATTAAGAAAAGTTGGTAGTGTAGTTAATTTGTCTAGTTTTTGTGTGAATTTTACTAAATTGTTCTTTGTTTATATGTGTATTTAATTTGATTTTTCATATTTCAATGCAAGTTAGTACTATTAGGGGTATATTTGGGAAAAAATAATAACAAATGCACTTAGTAATTTGTATATGGGCTTATATTTAGGGACTAGACTATTTTTTAAAATGGGACTTATATTTAGATATACATTTTTTTAAAGGGCTAAATGTATTTATAAGCAATATATATCATTTTATAACCAAGGAACCGCACCTGCGCAGCAAGCAAAACAGCGGCAACCTTCAACAAAAGCAGTACAAAAACAAACCTGAAATAGCAACACCAAACAGACCAAAGGTAGTCTCCCCCATCTTCACCTTTGTCTATTTGAACAATCTAAGGGTACCCTTCAAACAACTAAGACTCCATTTCCACGACGTCAATATTTGCGCAATCTCGGAGTGATATTTTTGAAAATTGCATCATTCCTAACCTACCAAGTACCCAAATAACTTTGTTTCTCGCCTCCCCCAAAATGCATTCAATTTGCATAAAGGAATTAGGCGGAGTAATCGTAGTAAAGCCTAGCCAACTAAAATCCATATTCCACACCTTGAAGGCTACATGACATTAGAGAAACAAGATGATTTGTTGTTTCTTCCAAGTCTTCTCAAAAGACACAATTTATCGAATCCTAGTAAGAAATAACACAACGTATCCCCAAGTTTCGCCGAGTAGAAATTAGGTTCAAAAGAAGTTTTCAAGAAAAAACAACAACTTTTGGGGAAACCGGGATTATCATAAGGCTACAACCTTATAGACTCTCACATCATTACCTTCTGAATTTAAGGCTACAACCTTCTGAATTTAAGGCTACAACCTTATAGGTGTCGGTTGAATTATCATAGCCAAACACGAACGAACAAAATTCCCAATCATCATAACTGAAATCAGTTCTTAATATATCGGATATTGTTCTCGTTGCGGGGTTCCAGAAGCGGCACAATACTCTTCGAAATTTAGTACCCTCATCATGATCATAACCGCGCAAGAAAAGCAATCCATTGCATGAACCAAGAATATTGGGAACTACCTTGTCCCACAACGGGTAGTAAGGATCCTTAGGAAGGGTGATGGAACGGTTTTCCAGTAAATGAGCAAGAGGGAAGTGTACATAACTGTAATCACAATCATCTATCCAGAATTCCGTTGACAAGTGTGGGTTTCTTGCAGACCGATTAAGGTGCATTTTGGCGAATTTAGGATCAGAGATAATGGTTTTCCAAGACTTACTGACGCATTTCAACTGCATCAGAAGTTTAACTGTAAGCCGCGATAGGATTTCGTAGATAAGCTCATCGGGGAGGATTGATGTCTGAGATGGACTAGATTGGCGACGACAGCGACGCCAAAACTTTGGTCGTATGGTATTCATGAGAGTTAAGTTGATAGGAATCGAAAATGGATGCAATTCTTTGCAGTTTCAGGAACGTACACGCAAGCTAAAAACGTGAACTTGGTTTTAACGATGAAAATGACTTGTATATTATTTTTTTGTCAAAGATTTATCGTTTATATTACGATTTAAATACAAAAAGTCATACGAACATTTTGAATAATATGAGAATACTTTTCCTTCAAAGAAATAATAATATGAGAATAATATGAGAATACCTTTAAACCAATACTTTTCCTTCAAACGAACATTTTGAATAATTTGAGAATACTTTTCCTTTAAAGCCGTCAGTCAATAAATTTCCAAATATTTTGGTCAATTTTATTTTTCTTTTTCCAAATACCATTAATGTACAATAAATTGGGAAAGATTGGTCAAAGGTATGAATTTCAAAGTTGGAGATGAATCTGATCTCAAATCTATAATATATTCTTAATCTTTTCTTTTTCTTTTAAAAATAAATGAGGAATATTGATAATTAAAAAATGCACCAAACATATGTTTGGGTAATCTTCTTGTCATATTTGGGTAATCTATATAGTGTACAAAATTTCCCAATACAAAAAAATGTTCACAATGAAACAGTGGAAAAACTGGTTAAATGTCTGAAGAGGGTTATTTAGTGTATTTTGATTCTACAATGATGGAAATTGATTTTGAGTGAATTTATTTTGGATAATTTTGAATTGTAAATTGAATTTTTTTCTTGAAAGAAAAATAAACTGATTTATGTTTGGGTACATTTGTATCAATAACTAAATATCAATGGGATACGTAATTTTGCGTTGACTTTTTCACTTATAAAATTATAACTTTAAACAAATTTATCTATAAAAAAAAAAAATTTAAGCAAAAGTGGTTGCAGAGAAGCCTACAAACCACCAAATCTCATAAAAGAAAGAGAAGAACAACAAAGGAGGGGGGACTATGTCAAAACCCTAAGAAGGAAATAAATCTAAAGCTAGGAAGCCCCAGCTTATTATTTACAAAGCTATTGGAAATAATAACAAGAACATAGTACCAAAAAGAAATACCCTGAATAGATAAGCCAAAATTGGCCAACCTATCTGCACAATGGTTACCCTCTCTATAAATATGGGAAACTACAAAATTCATTTGAGAAGTAATCTTTAAGCAATTTAACCATCTATTTCTCAGAGTCCAAGGAATTAACCACAGAAACATTCTTGAAAGCTAGAACCACCAAAGATGAATCTGATTCAAGCCAAAGATTATGCCAACCTTTATCAAAAGCAGTTTCAATAGCTCGCATAGCACCCATGAGCTCCGCATAAAGGGCAGGGACTGAACCCAGATTTTCGGCCAGGCAAAGCATAATGTTTGCATCAGAGTTTCTAAAAATTACACCACAAGTAGATGAGGTAGATGTTGAAGCTCCATCAGTATTTCCTTTGATCCAATGCGGCGGAGGGGGACACCATAAGACTTCTTTGATGACTGGAGCTTTAGGGGGACAAATGTTTATCTTGAACTTCTTAAGAATAACAAAATCAGACATGGACTACTAGTAATCTCGTCTTTAATGACTGCAAATTTTTGTCGCTAAAACTTAAAAATCAGTCACTATTCACCTTAGTGACCGAATTAGAGAAAAATTTGTTTCCTTTTTTTTTTAGGAACAAATTTGTTTCGGTTATTAATCTTAGAGGCCAAATTAGAAACTGATATGTAGTAACTGCATTAGTGACTGATGTTAGTGACCGAGTTTAGGTGGTGATTAAAAGACTTATATTTATATTGAAACAATTCATTCACTCATTCGGCCACTTTTTTTAAAAAAATAAAAGTAAAAATTAGCTCACTAGACGTACATTGTTTTTTTAATAAAGCAAGAGTATGATGTTGCATCAAAGTGGCAATGGACATTTCAACTAGTTGACATCCCTATAACCACAAATGTCATACAAGCATACTAAAAAATTTATTGATAAAAGAGAAATAAATACAATGTGTTGGGGGGTTGTGTCTTACCTAATACAAAAGAAAAAATATAAAAGAAGAACATAAAAAGAGCTAAGGGAATCATTCACTAGTTCGGACACAATTTTTTTTAATTAAAACTAAAATTAGCTCATTAAACGTACATTGTTTTTTAGATAAAGCAAAAGTAAGATAGAATCAAAGTGGCAATAGACATTCCAACTAGGTTGGTATCCCTAGAATCAGAAATTTCATACAAATATACTACAAAAATTTATTAATAAAAGAGAAATAAATACAAAGAGTTGGGGGTTGTGCCATACCCAAGCCAAAAGGAAAAAGAAAAGAAAAGAAGAACATAAAAAGAGATAAGGGAATCATGAATTGGGTAATTCTAGTCTATCCTTAAAAAATACATCTTTTAAAAACAAAGGAATTTTCTAAACCTTGTAAACACGTATTTACAAGGTATATAAGCAATAATAAAGCACAAGGATAAAGAAGAACAAGATAGGCTCAACCCTCTTAGGTTTGTTCCCCAGTGAAGTCGTCATTTCTGTCGCGGTGATTTTTGGATATCAAGCTATTGGTTAGCGTTGACTCACAAATTTTAAGTCCACCACCGATCTTTTATTTTCCAAGGGGGGAAGGGGGAAAGAAAGAATAACCCTATAAGAGATAATGGTCCGGGGGTTAGTTACGCAAAGGGAATGTGTTAGCACCCTAAACGTCTATGGTATTCCATAGGAACCTCTTTTTTTAATTATCTTGAGCTAAGTTATTGCTTATGTGTAAATAAAAACCTAAAGAAAGCTAAGTGTGAAAGAAAAGAAAAAAGGAGCATATTTTTGTTATTTTTTATTGATTTGGAAAGACAAAGTATTTTGCCTACATACCCAAAAATGGGATAAAAATCATGTAGTTCATGGGAAAAGCCGAATGATTGGTTAAGTTGATTTTAAAGTTTGGAAGAAAAAAATTTAAGAGGATAAGAGGCCGAGAAGGCATGGAAGAATAAAATATGAGGTTAATTGATTTTAATTAAAAAGAAATCAAGTCTAAGTATGGTGTAAGATTGATTAAGAATTTGATTAAGAAAGAAAAGGAAGAAGGAAACACTTGGGTTAAAATCCAAGGTTTGTTAAGAAATTATATTTTAATTTGGCATATTTGAATGTTTTTGGAAAATTAATTATCCTAAGTAAAAAGTGAGCTAATAATAAAAATCTAAACATTTAGGCGTAACAGAATAAAATAAAGCGCGGAGGAAATTACGAAGGATATTGGATTCAAAGTAAAATCCCCAAATCCTTGGAATTAAACCTAAAATTATTAGTTGTTTCATTTTAAGGTTCTTAATTGTCCATAATTAAACCTAATTTGTCCCTAATTGATTTTGGTCTTGGTTAAGGTTATGACATAAAGCGGTAAAAATAAATGTGTTAGTGTCGGTGCATATTCTCATTTATGTATTTACATGGTTCCTAGATACATTCTAAAGTCTCAAAAATATAAATGACAAGAAAATAAAATGCATAAATAAAATTACATCATTCCTAAGTACATTCTAAAATAAAAAGAAAATGACAAAACAAAAATAACAAATTAAAACTACAAATGCATGAAATAATAAAAGCAATAAGATGCATGATAATTATAATACTAATAAGCATAAAAATAAACAAATAATAAATAATAGCACCTAAACTAACTAGAAAAGATAAAAATAAAATAAAATAAAAAAAAACAAAGGAAATAAACTAAATTAAAACAAAATAAATAAACTAGAGACTAACTAAGCAAAATAAATAAAAGAGATGCAATAATAA
>Ga0315914_1010998_pt1 | contig 11040 bp, 10 predicted proteins | sample MpolenodulesMG_FD_203920 | JGI IMG/M metagenome (GOLD analysis project Ga0315914, IMG submission 203920) | Medicago polymorpha root nodule microbial communities from Los Angeles, California, United States - elongated nodules | ecosystem: Host-associated > Plants > Roots > Nodule | place: USA... | reverse complement strand
AAATGGATTTAGGGGATTCCAAAGCTAGTTAGAATTTTCATATTTTCCTCCTCCAAATCTTTGATTTCTATTTCATCGTCTGATTTTGGACTAAAAAGAGGGAATTGATGTTTGAAGAAGAATAAGAAATTTCTAAATTTAGGGTTCATAATTTGATATCAGATTTTATGGTTTGTGCATGATCATTGGAGGTAAAGAGAGTATCTCATTTTGAAGGAAGAATAAGAGTAAGAATTTTATGGTTTACGGTTTGTGGAAACCATTGGGGATGACATTGAATGTGAAAAGTTTGATATGTTCTCCCTTTTAATTTGAATAAATCTAAACCATTTATTTAATCTATTGGTGTTTTTCTCATGGTCCACCGGTGAGGGACCTAATTGACCCTCACCCTAGAATCCACCGAGATTGTCATGGTAATTAACATGTTATTTATTGTATTTTGATTCTGAACACCTAATACCTTAGGGTGCTTGTGGAAAGGATATTGGATACGATTAAATACTTGTATAATTAATGACTAATCAAGATGGGATCCGTCAACTCTTGGTAATGGGTTTGAATTATATGATAAAATTAAAACCCTGGTCAGGGAAATTAAATGAAAGAAGAAATGAGTTTCTTAAGTCATATATGTTAACTTATTAGAGTTTGACAAATTGTACCATGCTCTAGAGTTAACAAGAGTTGTAACGACGGAAGAAAAATATTATATTATTCTAATAGGTTCTTGAAGGTAAAGTAATACTTCATACTACCTGGACGTCAAGGAGTGTTACTAGACGCATACTTTGATTAATATATTAATTTGATTAATCTATTAACAGTTTAGTATTGAACCTACAGGGTCACACACAAACGAGTGTTCTAGTTCTTGCTAAAGAATTATTTTATTATTTGATGATTAAATTGAAGAATTTAATTAATCAAAATATAAATTTTCTAAGTGGAATATTATTGTATTTTTTGCTAGTATAAAGAGTACAAATAATATATATATATATATATATATATATAAATAAATTAGGCATATTATTTATTTTTGAAATAAATAAAAATTAAACAAATAGGTAAAGTTAGTGTACGGCAAATATTATCAATTGATTATATATATTTATATATGGAATTGGTAATGGTCAATGTTTGATCAAATTATGCATATATATGGAATCAACGGTATGTCTTTGTATATATATAATTACATTCTCTCAACAAAAAAAAAATATAATTACATATAATTAGATGATTATATGAAATCATAGTGGTCAAACATCATATGGCAAGAAACCGTATTTTCAAGTAAATTGTCATTAACATATGTTAATTGCTTTTTACAATGATTGACCATATGAAATTAAAAGGTCATTAAGATTAGTCAATGCCTCCTATTTGATGAGAGTGTGTGTGACTTATAAATAGACCTTAAGTGATTTGATCAAAATACACAACACACAACAATACAAAACATAAATATGCTCTAGTTTTTTCTTGTTCCACTACTCAAAGGTTGAGGGTAAGAATTGGTCTCGGTGTGGATACACGTAGAGTCTTCACATCTTTGAAGAATTTTTCATGCTTCAAGAATTGATACAAATGTACACTTTTAGTATCTAATTTATAATTTTATAATTTAAACGCAAAATATATCCAAACTTTATTCCGTTGCATGTGTTATGAACACTATTTTTACTTCAAAAGACGGACAAAATCTTGTCTGTTTTGGTTGCTATGTTGTGTCGATCCCTGTACAAAAATAAAATGCTTAATGATAATTGTTGAGTTGATTAATTATCGGAATAACATAAACAAAAAATCTTCTATAAACTAATTAAAGGGAATGATAACTAAGGATCAAATGAATCAGTACAGTAGGAGTTGTGTGATAAACGAATTCAAACTTCATTTTACCTCCAAGAGCAAGTCGCATAGTTCGCGTACAAGAGTGATAATTGGAACCAATTATAGAGCAGGAGCAACAGAAACTGGTGAAGGTCCATGACTAAGATGAACGAAATATAGACTAGATTGGAGCAACTGTATTTTGGAGCAACAGTTAACTTGTGCTGCAAGAAACTGTGCTGTATCGTGTTCTTCCTCCACCTAATCAATCAACTTAGCTTCAATGTCTTCTATTTTTTTTATCTTTTATCATTCAACATTAGAATTATCTTTTAATATCTATGTTTTGTTTCTATTGGATTCATTCTTACCAAATGTACTAATTCTAAAATGAAAAATGTTTGGTGTAACTCATATCAAGTGTATACACTTTGAGAAAAAGAGATAAAAGAAATGTGATAAATGTAATATCTTGGATGTGATAGGAAGAGATAGAAATGAAATGAGATGTTGGATAAGTGTTTGAAAAGTTAAGTTGTACATGTATCATATTGTTGTTATAAAATTGCATATTAGCCAAAATAAGTATAACATTTATTCATATTGTTTAATCAATGTTATAGGTATAAATTATCTAAATGTTGCCCTGACACAACATACCTTGATTGGAAAAATCACTTACTTAAATCAACATGATTTTTTTCCCAATCATAAAACTTAATTTAAACTAATTGATTGGAAAGAAATAAAAACTAACTTGACATATATTTAAGATTTTAAAGGTCGTAAATACTTTTCATTCTTTTAGAGACCAATATGCTTCTACGTGTTTCTTCTTATTTAACTAATTTAAACAAAAAAACATGTTGGTTTAATTTATGATTGGAATGTGATTTCATGGTCATTGATAATGCCTTTGATAAATTTTCATTGGTGCTGTGACAAATTTAAAACTGATAGATAAATTGTTTGAATTTCATCAAAAGGTTTCTTGTAGAGTTTCTCACATTTTAAAGACGGAAAAAGTTACGCCGATAAATTGGTACATTATGTGTTTCAATGTAATGATTTTAATTGGTCGGACTCTGCTCCTCATTGCATTAGGGGTGACATTTTTTGTAACATACCTTTCTGTATATTTCGTAGAGTGTTAGCGTTGTCTCATACCTTTGAATTTTTATGATGAAGTTTTTAACGAGACAATTGTTGTCATTCCTATTTGTTATCTTAGGTTTTTGATCTATTCCCCCAAACTTTATTTATCATACTCTTTTATATTAATAATATTAATTAAGGTGCTAGTTGCACTATAATTTTTGTTAAAAAAAAGTTAAACTTATAAATATAAAGTTGGTTTAGTGTCTAAGGTAGAAACTAAGGAGAGGAGGTAACAAATGTGGTCTCAAATTTAGTTTACACATCTATAAATAAACAAATTAACATACTAATGTTCCTAAATGAAGGAGAACAAATAATTTAACAACTAATTTCTAACATTGTTTATTTAAAAAAGATACACTAACGTTGGTTAAAAAAACTAAATTAAACTTACTTTTATTTAAATAAAAAAATGTAAATAAAATAAGAGAAGGTACTAGTGTACTAAGACCTGCTGCTCCTTACTCTACTAGTTTGATATTTGGCCAAAACTTACTTTTTGTTAGGTATTTTTCTTTTTATATTTTGTGCTAGCAAACTGCAAAGTCTATACACTTTAACAAAGACACCGATTGAGAGTTGAGACATTGACCAGTTTTCATCAATGGTACATTTTGTACTAATCTCACAATATCTCACTCCCACCATTTGATTACATTGTTCTTATGCTGCTCAATCCCAGCCATTCAACAAATGCACTATCCTTCCCTCACTTACTCTAGCCAATCATAAATTAACAAACCATTATTATAAATTCTTAGCATTGGTGGTTATATCTTCAAGCAAAAAATGCTACTAGTTCCATGAGTTAGGGCTTTTCCTCTTTCACATTTTTTCCTCATGAGATCAATCAATTTCCTTACCTTCACCTTATATATTTGAACATTGTAGTGGAGATTACTACCAACCAGAACTAAACAGTTCATATATTTGATCACTATAGTTCAAATTCCACAAGAGAGGTACCTTTTGAATCTTCTACTGCTCACCCCCCTTTATCATTTGTGAGTTTATTGCTTTTGTAAGCATGAGCTTCTTCTATGTATTCTTATTTCCATCGTTTTGCATTTCATTTAAATTTATTTATTTGGCTTAATTGCACTATAAATTCCATTATTTTGTAAAACAGGTCTCCCTTTTTAAAAATTTGACAGTTTTAGTCTCCCAATGAAATATTTGATCTAAAATATGGTGATATAATGACATAGGTTTTAAATGAATTTTTTAAGGAAATTGTTTTACAATTTTATTGATGTTAAATCTTTTTGAACATCTTTTTGAAACATATTACATCTCCAAAAAAAAAAAATTAGCTCAAAAGTATCATTGAATTGAAGGATCAAAATTATTAGATTTTAATATAAGGGGATCAAATACGTAAAATGGTGAAAATATGTTGTAATTAAATATATTTAGTTTTACCGTTATGTTTTAGAGTGTTTGCTGATTTGAACATTACCTCATTTAACAATAGTGAGTTGAATAAAGATTAGCAAGATTATACCTAAACTAAAACCATTAACAAATTCATCAAGAACACCCTACCTTCCAAGAGAGATTCTTAAGAAAGAGACAAAAATAGCTTTAGATGGAGAGTAGGTGACCATAACTTTTTTCCTTCTCCAACCTTTTGTTTCTGGATATGGATTTGCCAGGTCGCTAAAATCCTGTAATTGCTACACTCACTCAAATTGATCCAAAAAAATTGTGTAGAAGGCAAAACAAAATATATTAAAACTAAGAACTCCTATCCAACACAAGATGTGTAAGGAAAAGCACTACAAGAATTTTGGTTATTATTGGCGGAATTAACCCCTCAGTAATGAAAGAAATTCCTCAGTAGTACACATTACCGGAAGTCCACATTTTAACACGTTCTCAAAAAAAACCCACACCCACCCTTTGATATACACAATTTTCTTATTTGTCGCACAATATTGTATCTTCTCCCTATTATTTTTCATGTTTTTTTTCTTTCTTTCAAATCCAATTTATCTCTTTCATTTTAAAGCATAAAATTTTAAAACCTTACAAAAATTAAAAGATTCTCATCTCAAAAGACATGTAGCAACAAACATTGGTGCTAGAAATCGTTCGTTTCACCCCTTCAGAATTTGACTCAGATGAAAGTGTTACATACAGACCAATAACTTGCAAAAAAATTACATGCACCTTAAAATGAAAGAGATAAGCTACACTTAAAAATAAGAAGGGAGGGGGGTCCATCGGTTTAATCTAAAGGCTTAATGAGTTGGAAGTAATCTAATAACATTGACCATTTCAAGCCATGAAAAAAATATGAGACAACATATATAGAATATTATGTGAGGAAAAAAGCAAATCTGTATGAGTGTGTTGTTTATTTCTGAGATATATGGAGCTTTAAATTTTGAATGAATTGCACGAACTAATTTGGGTAACTGTGACAAGAATTTTATCGGCGGCAACAAATACATATTTGAAAGGAAGGGATATGGATTTGTAGCAATTAGATAAAAAGAAATTGTCGCAGTTGTCCAAATATGTCTGTTTAATTCATCCAAAACATACAACATCTCAAAAATAACCAACGCTCTCACATACAATTTTCTTTTTTCTCGCAAAATATTCTCTTTCTTATTTTTCATGCCTAGCTTTTTTATTTTTCAAATCTAACTTATCTCTTTCATTCTAAGCACTATGTAATTTTTTGCAAGTTACGATCCATTTTATATCATTGTATGTAGCATTTTTATCTGAATAGAATTTTGAAGGGCCAAACTAGTTTCCCGTGCAAATGGATGTTACCGTAGTTCTTTTGAGATGGAAATTCTATATAAAAATAAATAAATAGGTTTTGCAGTTTTAAGCTTCAAAATGAAAGAGATAAATTGGATTAGCAAAGAAAAATATATCCATGAAGATAAGAGAGAGATTTTTTTTTTTTTTGAGCAATAAGAGAGAGATTATTAATATTGTTTGAGGAGGAAGAAATATTTGAATGCGTGGACATGGATTGTTTGTGAGATGACTTGCTAAAATGTGGAGCTTTGGATGAATTGAATGACCAAATTTAAATAACTCTGATAATTGCGGGATTTCAGCATCTATAGTAAAACCATATCCCTTCTGTCTCCGAAAGCATAGTCTAGTTGGTATAGACATTGCATATTATATATATATATATATGGGGATTGATGTTCAAATTCCGGACAGTCCGCTTATTCATCTTACAAAAGAACTTATCTCTTCCTTCATCCATTTTCTTTCTATTATTATGTCTCTGAAACGACCCCATACCCATGCCCATGTTTATTTATCTCTTAATGATGTTTGCTTTTGTCTCAGCGTGGTTTCTTGTTATTATTTGTTGTTTATTTGTATTTTTTTAAAATAAAAATTGGAATCCCTTCAAAAAAAATAATTATGTTTTGTTGTATGGGTCCAACTCCACTTTTACCCTTCTTAGAATTTGGGTTTAATTGCTTTCTCAACAATTTTTTTAAACATTTCAAATCAAACAAGAACAAAATAAGGTCAAATAAATTTTAAAAGGAGTAAGTTTATTTTTGCATTCTCAATTAAATTGTATTTGATAATACAAAGAAAAAAAAATGAATATTTTAAAGTTAATACATATTTTGCATGATTTATCGGAGTTAATATTTTTTCAAAATGATATTGTAAGATTCTAATACATTTCCTCAATACATTCGACTTTTGACTTAAAATATTGTTTAAGAGACTGTTTTTGTTCTTCGTAACTCCCAATGTTTTCTTTGTTTCAAAAACTTTGGTAACCACTTCATTATTTTTGTGTAGACCTCTAATTTTAAGCTGTTATAATTGAGGATATTTAGAGACTCAAATCTTACATAGTCTGTTGTGTAAATTTTTTAACTTTTTGTTATTATTTCTCTTTTGCTTTCTTTAATTTTATTTTTATGCTTTTCTTGTCACTACATTATGCTCTGTTGAACTTTAAGCATAGATTATTATTATATTATGCATACATCTGTTTTTGCAACTTAGGTAGTTAATTATTTGTTCGCTTCAACACACTACACTTAATTTAATACAATATTGGCTTAATGGAAGTTTTCGCCCCCTAACATTTACGAAATTACGATTTTAACCCCCAAAAAAAAACTACAAAACTGCCCCCTAAGTTTTGCAACTGTAGCAGTTTTGACTCCCCAAAGCCAATTTTTGGTAAAAAAAAAGGCTAAATTGCATTTTTTGTCCCCTAAGTTTCAAAATGTTGCGATTTTGACCCCCTATTAAAAAAATGGCAAAAGTGACCCCATGTTTAGGGAAATATGCTCTTTTGACCCCTAACATAAGGGAAATATGTTTTTTGACCCCTTATCTTTACAAAAAGTTGCGATTATGGCCCCTTTTTTGGGACACGTGACGTCTTCCCAGCTATTTTTAGACGAAAGGGGCCAAATTTGCCATTTTTTTAATAGGGGGTCAAAATCGCAACATTTTAAAACTTAGGGGGCAAAAAGTGCAGTTTAGCCTAAAAAAAATATTAAAAAATAACACGTGGCACCTCACTTAGGGTGCCACGTCAGCGTAGACCGAGTCAAAATTGACCTTGGGGGCCAAAACTGCCACAAATGCAAAACTTAAGGGACGGTTTTGTAGTTTTTTTCTTAGGAGACCAAAATCGCAACTTTGAGAAAGTTAAGGGCTAAAACTGCTATTAAACCTAAAATATTTTGTCTTCAATGTTCAATGAAAAACAAACTCATGTGATCGTGAATTATTCACCAAGAACCACCAAAAGCTTGTGAAAGAGCGAACTAGTACAATTATTTCAATTTGACAGAGCGAAGTAGTACAATTTTTCCAATTTATCACCAAAACCAATCATCTTTTGTATGTTCTTGTTCTGAAAGGAACATTTAAAACCTTTAAATGTCACTGTGCAGCCTAATGCAATACACAACTATCTAACTGAAATCAAACTAAGTGAAAATTTAGGCAAATATAACACATTAGAAATGGCAAAATCAAAAGAAAATTTAATGGTTCCGGCATGTTTTGCTATTGCATAATAATGGCCAATAGGCATTCTAACAATTATGGGAGTGATTTCATTGTAAGAATTAAACCACTTTAGAGAGCCACAAAGATTATTCTAGCTCCTGAATCTATGATCCCATTGCCTAGAGTAAAATTATGACAAGATTAGAAATAGGTTAAACTAGTACCTTGCTTACGAGTTGATAAATGACCAACTGAAATCGAAGAATGAACCTGATTAGAAGTAGCAGATGCTGATTATTGGATAAGAGATAAATTTTTAAGAAGAGTCATAAGCTTCTCATATAGTTCATGAGTAATGGTTGGAAAACCTGCTTTGATGTCAGCACATTTTGAAGAATCATCCACAAGATTATCATCACTGCTTGCAGATGCAACATTATTTGCGGTAGAATTGAAAATTCCTTCGAAGATGTGGAGGATAACCATGCTTCATGTAGCAAACATCAACGGTGTGCCCGATTTTTCGCCATTGTGTGCACACTCGATTGCCGGACATAGAATTAAATGTAAGCAGTTTAATCATAAAGATCGAGTTATTATATGAAATTAGAACACACTTACTTGAAAACCTTGATTACCGGATTCGCCGAGATTTGAGACAAGAGTCTTTCTTTGCCTTTCACATGCTCCGGACTTAGGGTTTTCGATGGGAAAACCGCTAATGAGCAGAATAGTCAGAGTGATGGCAAAGGGGACCTAGCCTCTCTATTTATAACCGTGCAACCCTAGACACCACCCATCATGGGCCTAGTGTTTGGGCCTACACTATGTTTCTACACAAATCAGATTAAGTGCTTAAAAGCCCATTATTTATTGATCACTTTTATTACGGCCTAAGCATCATCAAATGGATCACAACATTAGTCCGTTTTTATTAAAACCAAAACCAACAATTGATTGTAGCCCACAAAATATTAGAAGAACTTCTAACATTCTCCCACTTGGGCAAAATCAATTGTGTATTTTAAAAAATAAAAACAAAAACAAAATAAAAATATTTTTGAAAATGACTCTCGGACTGATAACAAACTTCCTAACGTGGCCACTACATGATCCTATGATGCAACACTTAATTAAGACTCCATCCAACAAAAAACTGAATGATATTGAATCATGACAGTAGTTATATCCTTAATTGATACAACACATTCCATGGTTACAAATACCACCAATTACGTCGACTAGTCATCTGTGTAGAGTGTAGCAAGAAATGATATGTCAATGTGATCATCGACCATACTATCATTTTCATTGTCGGTCCTCAATTTCTCTCAATGCCTTAAAGCCATAGAAATTATGTGTTTTCTCTCGAATGCCTTAAAGCCAAAGAAATTATGTGATTTCTCTCAAATGCCTTAAAGACTGAGAAATTATGTGGTCCACAGAAAACCACATTGCCTCAGCTCCAAAATACTCTCAATCACCGACATAGTGATCCCAACGACACTAAGCTCTAATTTTTTTACACATAATAAATTAGCTCCAGAATAATGTTAACACCCGACATAAAGATCCTGTCAACATTGAGCTCAAATTTTTCACATGTAATGCCTCAGCTCCAAAATAGTGTCGATCACCGACATAGTGATCCCTTCAACATTGAGCTATAATTTTTCACATTTGATATTTGATATATATAAGAATTCATCTGATCGTCAGTAATTAAATTGAATAAAAATCCACATCAATATATCAAAGAAAATAAGAAAAATTCATCACCACAAAATTGATAATATAATATTCAAACTCACACTAACCAAATGCATCAAAAGAATTCACAAGTTATTCAAAGTGACTCTTGAAAACAATGAATCTAAGTCATTTGGTTAAAAGAACAATTAACGTCAAAGTTAGGGAGCCAATAAATAATTTATTACCATAAATTGTACGAGTTGGGAGCCACTAATTTCAATTTCGACAATTTCTAAGGGTTCAGAAATGCTAGTTGTAACCTTTGGTTTTAGTAAATTTGTTTCTAATGCAATTCACACAAGTACCTGGATCATCAAACTTTAAGAAAGGTATAATATTTACTTTGATTAATTTCTCATGCCCTTTCCCAATAAATATGATCCAAGTGCTTATGCCATAGAGTAAAAGATAGCTTCCTCAACATTAGACCTTATATCAACAAAAGTTTTGACAACGAAAGACGAACCAAGGTTATGTGAAGTCAAATACAACTTATATAAACCATCAACAAAAGATCCAGAAAGTCATGAACCATCTACTAGAGACAATTTATATAGATGAACAAAGGATGAAGAAAGGTTATGTGAGTTTAATCTCAAACTTAGTTTTCTACCTCCAAGAGTAAAACTAAAACAAAGTTGCTCCAACAAGGTAATACAAACAAGATTCATCCTAAATCAATGTTATGTGAAAAGATATTTTCAAAACTAGAATGTTAAATTGTGGTGACATCTCTCATTTTCACAATTACTCCTAGATCATATTAATCTGAAATGAAGTTGACGTCTCCCACTGACTTCACAGTTACTCTTAGATCATATTTTCACGTCCAATAACTTTTTCATTAGGCACATGAAGACCATTATGGTCAGGTACTTTAACTTTTGAGCCATCTCCCACTCACTAAAAGGTTATTACAGTTCATGCATGTTCTCCTAGAGGCAACTCCAAATCTCACTTCCATTTGTTACAGTTTGACTTGTTTAAAGTCTCGATGGAAGCAGGACAATTATTCATAGAGAAATTCATTGTTGATACAAAACATGAATTCATTAAAATATGTCTGAAGATGAGAAAAACCACAAGAAGGGGGGGTTGAATTGTGTTTTTGGAAACTTCTTCTTTCACGTTCTGAAGAACTGTTCTTAGGTTCAGAGTCTGAAGTAGTTCAGAGTCTGAGTGAGTTCAGAGTCTATGTGGAGCGGATAAATGTAAAGAACAGAAGAAGAGAGAACACAAGCAATTATACAGGTTCCTTCCACAAACCGGAAGTAGTCCTGTCCTCCTTGCACTTCCAAGGAGAGTTCCACTAAAATG
>Ga0315914_1010997_pt1 | contig 11040 bp, 3 predicted proteins | sample MpolenodulesMG_FD_203920 | JGI IMG/M metagenome (GOLD analysis project Ga0315914, IMG submission 203920) | Medicago polymorpha root nodule microbial communities from Los Angeles, California, United States - elongated nodules | ecosystem: Host-associated > Plants > Roots > Nodule | place: USA... | reverse complement strand
AGGAGGAGGAGGAGGAGGAGGAGGAGGAGGAGGAGGAGGAGGAGGAGGAGGAGGAAGAAATTTGTGTTTGTAGTTTACTATTAGAACCAATGGACTTGTATGATCTAAGGGCCTTTTTTTTCTTCAAGACTATCAAACGTTCAAGATTAAAAAATTTAATAAAGTGTATGGTGTACCACAGTCAAATTGATCCATCTTATAAATTTGGGGTCAATTTGACTGACGGGACATATTCAAAGGATCGAATAGGAAAAATTTAAAGTTAAGGGGCTAGATCGAAAACAACAAATAAGTAAATTCAATCCATGAACGTGTTGTTAAGTTTTAATTTTAGACTTACGTGAGCTAAATTAATGTGTTTAAATAAAGTGAATTTTATGCTAATTGAGTTGGTAGAAACTTAAGTGAACTAAGTTTATGTTCACCCTTACGACTAAAAACCAAGAAAATGATATGCACTACTTTTCTACTCAAAATCGAACACAATCAAACTAATCACAAACAAATGGAATCAACAAAAGGAATTATAAAATCATAGTTTTGAACTCTTTATTTTGCAAAAATTCATTGTAAGGTTCATAAAAGGTTAAACTGAAATGTGTTACATAAAACCCTATTTAGGAAATTGAATTTCAATTTAAAGGTGTTTTGGTTATTAGGATGTAGTTAGTTTTTTAAGGGGTTTCACTATAAAAAAAAAAACTATCGGAATATGGCTTCCGATAGATTTTATAGGCAAAAAAAAATGAAAAATGAAAAATATGTTTGTATTGGTTGAGTAACTTGGGAGAGTTGTAGAGCAATTTCTATATTTTTGTTCCAGGCTACCTGGTACTTTGACTCATTTCTCTTGGACCAATTAATGAAGAAAATTGTTCTTTAAACATCCATGACTTGCTCTAGGCTACCCTAAACTGATAAAAATATCCTAGTAGCAGTTAATTATTGTTCGAATGACTTTTTAAATTGATTTAAAAATTAATTTGATTGATCGATCTAAAAAGTGACAAACAACATTTAACTATCATTTTATGACGAACAACACTTAATTGCGTTTAACCAACGGTAGTTGTATTTTTTAGCACTTGGAGGATGTCTAAAGAGCAACTCGCATTAGAAAACTAACAATGATAGATATCTAGGCCCGTCAAAATCCAACTAGATATGAATAAAGTTTACATGGAAAAGTTTCTATTACCACCCCTGTATTTCTCATAGACCCACTCCATGCTCTCTTTTTTTCTTTTCAAAAACATATTTAATAAATTAATTAATTTTTTTTTAGGGAAAATTAATTATTTAAATATCTGTTTTTTATGCAATACATTCAGTACTTATTTTTTACTCGTAGGTTTTTTTTTTTTTTTTATCAAATATAAGAATAGGGATGTCAACGGAACATGGCATAATCAGATAGAAAATTACTCTCATTCTCCGTCTCGGAGAATATTCTCTCATCATCCCGGTCACTGTGGATCCCTAATCTCTGCGAGGATCACACCATCATTAAAAAGAAGTGTCATGTTTTTATTATTTTCAAGCGAAAAAAAACCAATTTTTTTTTATAAAAGAAAATAAAAGTGTAATCATAAAACAAATAAAAAATAAGACATTATTGTTAATCTTGTGACAACAATAAACTTCACAAATAAACAAAATTTAATACACATATGTGTGAAAGTAAAAAATATTTGCACATACAAAATATAATTTAATAAAATGTTCGGGGACACAACATTCCCACATGGTGGAGTGTAAGATCTCTTCCCCGTCCTGAAACTTCCCTTCCTATCCTGTTCCCATCCCAGACAGTGGAGGAGGGAGAGGGAGTCTTTGGTGGCCATGGTTCCCCCTATATTTTTTAATAACTTTTTTATATACTATAATTAAACTATATTAGAATGTTTCATAAAATATATATTAGGCTATGGTTCTTCAAATTAATTTAATTAAAATGTTCACCATGTTATTGGGTTAATTGACAACTAATATCATTACTTTTATATGTTATATTATTTTAAATTATCTCATATGATCTTTTTCACAACATATTTTTAAATGGAATGAAACACAATAATAAAGCTTTGCAAAATAAAAGACTATTTTAAAGCAAAAAATGAGCAAATTAAAACCTAAAATAAGAATAGGGGATTAAAATATATTTTAGTCCTTAATGGATTTTATTCTCTAGTGACAAAAATCTCATGTGTTTCACACTCATACAAAGGTTATTCTATTTAGTCAATTGTCGTTCTTTTTTTAGATTAACCCTTCAATTCTCAAGATAAAGCGGTCACGGTATTTCAGAGTTCGGCCGAGAGGTAACTAAAGTTTGACAAAAAATTATTCTACTCAAGAATCGAGCTCAGGTTATCCTGAATAATTTGTTATCTACTAAAAACACATTTAACCCACCATACTGAATATAGTTATAAATTTCTTTAAAAAACAAAAAAAAAATTAGTTTAGGCCTTTAGGGTTTCTTATAAATCTTTTGCGCTTAAAAAATTATTTTTTTTAATTAAATTATGTTCCATGTTCGCTAAAATAAAAATACTCCTTGTACTCAGTCCTCCTAACTTTAAATTTTTGGCTCCGCTCAAGATTCCAGGGAAAATATCTAGCCTCTAGAGCCCCAAACGACCACTCCCCACCCCTACGTATGAGTATAAATTGACATTCCTAGACGAGAATCACACACTTTAAACATAGAGAAGGAGAATCCCAACACATCAAATATTAATTGTTGTCGACAACTACCAACTAAACAATACTTTTTACTATTTGTCAAAAAAAAATCAATACTTTTTACTCCTATGTTTTTATCAAATGCAATATTCTTTGAGATATTAGCATTAAATGTGAACACTTTTTTTAAAAGGCCAAACATTTTGATTTATTAACACAACTTAATCAAAGCACAAGGAGTGCTAAAATAAAAAAAAAGTAGCAACAGTCAACTGTTATATAAAATATGCACCAAAAGAATGGTGCGAGCAAACCAAAAATAAAATGAAATTAATTGAACAAAAAAAAAAAAAAAAGTCACCCCTAACATTTGTATGGTTGAGTGTTTCATTGATATATAGTAAACATAAGGAAAATTGCTATCTTTAAATTTGATTCAAGACAACACTAAAAGTTTAACCATATCAAAAGGTGAACCTGATTACCAAAAATCACATGGTTACGATGCTTTTAAATTGACTATGTGCATACCAACCAATTCAAACGAAGTCGTTCATTTATTTTCTTTCTATGATAAACCAAACTTGTAAATTGCTCATCATGACAAAAACTATCATTTATCAATCAACAATTGATTTCTAACCAAGATAAAACATCAAACCACGATATACTGACCATAGGACAATCAAAAAATAAATGTGAACACTTGTCGGATTTAAACTTTGGTTCGTCGGTAGTCGGATTGTGGGATATATTCAACATGACGAAAACTATCATTTATCAACCTATAACTGATTCCTAATCAAAATAGAACATCAGACCACAATATACTGACCATAGGACAATCAAAAAATAAATGTTAACACTTTTACCGAGTCGGATTCAAACTTGGTTCGTCATCGTCGGGTTGTGGGATATATTCATTACTGTTGAGGATAATGCTTAATCTATCGTTGCCTCTATATCCTGTCCAAAGTTAGTCATTCACCTTGCTGATGATAATGATTAAGCCTAGCTTTTAGTTAACAATTTTCGCATTTGCATGCCAATATACCTCAACTCGTTCTCTTACTAACCTAACAAAGCAAACCACTTCTCAATCACTCACTGATCCAACACAAAAAAACAGCATTCACTATGCAAGAGTTCTAAGTGGCCAGTAGGCGAATCACTTGTCATTCTTGCTCTCTTTTCATGTCATACACAAAAAAACAGAAGTAGCATATGTCCTCTATGAGCTTATACTCACTCAGAAATTAACACTTGTACATGTACCATACACACTTTTCATGCCATACAAAAGAAAAAATAGTAGTCGCATATGTCCTATATGAGTTTACTCACTCACAAGTTTACACGTATGTACCATGTGAATTCAATCATGGTGAAAAAAACTGCAATGTGGAATCTCAACCGCTAGTGATCAATCACTACACATGCTAAATCTATTCTCGTGACAAAAATATTTCCTAAAGGAAGAAAATGGTCATGAAGTGCCATTCACAAGAGCACATGGTGAAAAGACTGAGGGTTTCTATATTTGTCCATCAAGACGAATCCAAAAATAAAGAGAACTTGGTAAATTATAGCATTTCAATAAACGTTCATATAGTTAAATTTTGTAAGTCACATAAATTACATTCTCAAAATTATTACAGGCTTGTGCTGACTCTATGATCTATCTATCCATCTTTTTCATAACGGGACCAACAGACAATGGAAATATGGGTTCCTGCAAGTGGAATAAAATGCAACCTACTTTTCTAGGTGTGTTTTTAATGGAACAGCAATACCCTACTGTTATATAATGTGTTTGATTGGTATGAAAAAAAGTAGCGAAATAACTTTATTAGATGTGAAAATCTACCATCCACATTCGATTATATGGACAATTTCACTACTAGTATTTTTCATTCCTTTAATGGAAACCCCCGGTCCCCAAAGACTACCACTAAAAGATATTTAGAATCTTTATCATGCATAGACAATACTTTTGTTTGGATCTCCTTATACCCCTCTGGTCTAGACAATTATTATAAATTAATATGTATGTTATTACCGTAAATTTTTATTTACCCATCAATAAAAAGTGGGTAACTTGACAAGTTAGCTTTAATAAAAATCATTTATTTGTCTTCTACTATTTGCAGTAAAAAACAAATGAATTGTTTTGATTGATGTCAACTTAGCATGGATAGAGTTACCCACATTTTATTGAAAGATAATCTAATTTTTTTGTGGATAAAAGATAATGTAGTTTTTTTTAAAGAAAATGATAATGCAGTTGTCGTCATTTATTAAATATAATTATTTTTTTAATATCGTAATAAAGAAATGTGAGTTTGAGAATATTTTTATGATTTAATTTGGTACAAATATCTTTAAGATATTTTTTGTTGAAGCATATTGAAAAACAATTTTTTATCAAATAAAACGTATTATGAGAATAACAACATTAAATGCAGTGAAACCTACATTTTGGAAATGGAACCCACATATGGTGGTGGGACATACAATGATTTTACCCAATAAAAGAGTGAGTGCTAAAGAGAGTGCTCAAAAGAGAGTGTTGCTAGCATTGCTTAAGTAATTAATTACCACAAAGAATCAGGTAGGTTTTGTTCTTTGTTGTCAATGAGTGTGTGTTATATCCCATAATCTACATTGTGGATGACAAAATAGTAAGATGTTTTTATCTTAGGCTCTCTTTTATTCAAAGAAAAAAAGTAAGGTTTTCTATTCTCAAATGCAAAGGCTAAAATTGGTTTTCTGCGAAACATGGTTAGGGAGAAAAATTCTAGCGGTAGCATTCATCACATTCAAAATTAATTACCATAGGATAGGATAGGATAGGATAGGATCTAGCACGATGTGACTCTATCAGTTAAATTTCTATTGGTGAAAAACCATTCGGAATTAATTTTTGAATCTATAGGTGTGACCAGCATTTAGGGACGACCCAAAAGTAAAGCCTTAAAAAGGTAAAATAAAAAAGTATTTGATGGAAAAGTATCATGTGGTGAGGTCATGAGTCCATTATTTTCTCTATTCTACTAGTGTCACAACTTTTTTCTTAAAAGCTAAAATCTGATAAAATAAAAGAATAATAACAAAAGTCCGTGGGAAAAAAAACCAACCTAGAAAAAAAAACTACATTATAAATTTTATTTAAGATAAACATTGTCCCCAAAAAATTAAATGAATTGATTTATTATTGTTTGAAATTCAAATAAATGTTAGACAATATTGATCACAATAAAGTAATAAATGATTTTACATTATAAAAAGTCTAAAATACATAAATTTAAAACAAAAAATAACAGTCTAACTAATTTTTTTAACAGATTATTAAATATTGTTATGCCCTTTAAAAAAATATTTCATCTTATAACACTTTAAGTAACAAATAATTAGACCGATCTTTTTTTTTAATAAGAAATATTAGTAATTAGTTTTTTTTCCTTTGTTCGATTATTTATCTCTTAACTCAAACTAATTGAGCTGTCCAACTCCATCAGATCAATTTTGCTGCAATTTTCCGGTGGATGGTGTCATAGGTTGCAATAATTGGTTCAATAATTTAGGTTCAACTAAAGCATAATTTCGTTTATTTTATTGTCCAATGTATTCCATCCATTGTCGTTTGTCTCAAGCTAGATAGTTGGCACTTACATGTTGGTAGATCCTACATTGACTATATTTAAATATACACTAATAATTAAGAAAGGAAAATTACTGATCTCAGAAAGGTTACAAATTTACTAGTTTGAAGGGACATGTCAATAAATCGACCTTGGAAGAAAATATAGACCAAGGAGGTTGTGTTTGCTTAAGAAAAATGTGGATAGATAGTTGGCAAACTAGTTGATAATAGATGAACTTATAGTTATTATATAGCAGATAAATTAATCGATGATAAATTAACGGGTTGGCCTAACATATTTAGAGGCTTAAAAAACAAATTACAAGGCATTAAAAAAAACACACAAGGTTTATGATAAGTTGAAGGTCTGTACTTCTGTCAAGACTCAAGAGGATATGAGGTCTCACCTTGATCAATGGAGTTGGTCAAACATATATAACTATTTGAAATAGCTTATAAAAAAAATACTACAAGCTAGTGATTTTCTTGTAGTATTTTTTTTTTTAGTAAAGCTAGTGAAAATTATTATAAGCTCATAAAAAAATTTGTTATCAAATAATTCTACTTAAGTCATATTAATTTATAAGCAACGAGGTAACTCATATAAGCTTAATTTATTCATTTTTTGTCTTTTCAAGTTTCAACCATAACTTAAAGGGCGTATATATGGTGATTAAATGTAAACTCTTTGTAGAGTTGAGTATCGAGTGAGTTATGAATAAACTGGTCTTCCATGTGACAATATATCTAAAGAAATGACATTTTAATGTTATGCAAAAACTGGGAAAACTAGTGATAGCTCCCTATTATTAGGACACCTGATGATAGTACGTTAGGGTATCCCTTTCCTAAGAAGACGATAAACGGTGCATTTGAACAATTCAGCTTGACGACGACAAGGTGCCGTCAACGTCAGGGATGAAATTTTTTTCCCCATGGTTCACAAAAATACCACATTAGCGATTTAATTGATAACATATTTTCATTCCTTAAAAAAAAAAAAAACCTATTTTCACAATTCTTTACGTGGTAGATTATAATTGAATATATGAATAAACATTTTTTTGTCCTAGATAAAAAAAAATCTTTATCAAGAGCAAAAATACTCTTTATATGTGGGTTCTCGATTATCATTAGCTATTTGAGTTCTTGGTCATTTCGATATTTTATCGATTCAATCTTTGTGGTCCTTAATAAGAAATTCTTACCAGATAAGAATCTGTCTACGGCAACATGAAGAGCATTAAGAGCTAATTGGAGAATTCATAAAATAAAATAAAAATCTAATTGGAGAAGTATAGCACCATCTAAGGTGCAAACCCTTGCCAACTCGAGGGAATCTATAGCAAAGAGGGTGAGTATTTGTGATGGTAGGGTCGTAGATTGTGTGTGGTGTCCAGAGATTTTGGAGGTGGAGGACCATTTGTTTTGTATTTGTAAATTTTCCGGCTTGGTGTGATTCCTTATTTTTCAAATGGGTGGGAAGGGGTGTGATTTATCCCGGGACTATTATACCTCTCTTTTGGACTCCTTTGCTTCCTCCTCGTCAAGTAACAAGCATCGGAAAGATTTAATGCTAATATAGCACCCAACCGTTTGGAAGATACGGGAGGCAAGAAACAATAATATTTCTTTGAAAATTGAAACCAATAGTAGAAGATATATTAGATGATATTAAAGTCACCTCGTGGAAATGACTTCTACCTCAAAAAAGGAGGGTATGTGTATTTGTTATGAATGTTTTTCGAACCCTCTTCTTGGTTTTCTATTTTAAATAATTATGTGTGTAACTTGTTAGGTTGGGTACCTCTTGTGCTTCTCATCGCTTGGTGGATGACGTGTCAATCGTACTTCTCTCATTTTCTCTAATAAATCATTTTGCAGTTCAAATAATAAATAAAAGTAAATAATTTTTAAAAAAAATACCATAATTTAGTGGCATACTACATTGCACAAGCATTATAGTAAAACTATACGGTATATATGTTGTCTTAACCAAATATATATGAGAGAGAGATTATTAGTGGACTTAAAAATTATATAAAGTAGGTTTATGCATGATGCAAGAGTAATTTATTTATTTATTTATTTATGTTAGACAAAAACATTATATACCTTTTGTCCAAAAATAGTGCTCCTTTATCAAGTGTACGATATGGAGTGTAATACAGGAAGGCATAAGAAAACAAATGACTCGAATTGTCATCCGTTACTGGTGCCGCTACTTAGATACTAATCCTTATGTTGCGACCACTTTTTTGCAACCCAATAATACACATTGCCTAATAATCTACACCATTGAGCTTAGACTTGTAATTTTATATTTTATGAGGAAAGCTAAGGACATTTTTCTTTTGGTACAAGAAAGCTAAAATTTTAGATAAATATCCTCCACCAAATCTAGATGGCTACTTATATTACTCCTTTTAACTTTTAGTTTAATGCTTTTAAAATACAATTGCATTTGATTGGAAATACCTAACTTTAGGCTGATATGTTTTACTTTCTCTTAATTCTTAGTATAATAAATTAATTTCTCACTCCTTTTGAACACATGAACCCCCAGAAGCCTTACAAGACTAAAAAGTTTATCAAAATTTTCATGAGTTTGTGCCAACTTACATGCCAGTCCAGATACATACCGGCAACAAAGACCCATAAGTTCCTATCCATGGCCTAACTATACAATTATTTTTTTCCTTTTCTCCTTTTAGGTGCACGGATGGCTCTAATTTATGCTTCTTCCTTTTGATGTGACTGATCCTAGCTAGTAATTATAATTATTTATGTAATTGTTTGCCTGTTCCTGTATTATCTCCTATAGGATATCAGAGTTACTGCTATCAATAATGGGGTTAAGGCACTTTAGTCTTTAGCAAGGTTTTGCTTAAACAAAACTCACCTATACACTTGTTTATAAGATTTTTCATGTCAACCTAATTTCTAGAGTATGAGTTGGTTTTATGCGTGTCCGAATCCTCTCCATTTCCTCTGAAAATGGGATCGACATTTCCTTGCCTTGTGGAACAACACGTGGCATAAGTGGAAACAAACAGTTGAGATCTATTCTTTCTTTAAAACCAATTAAAATTATTAAATAATTAAAGAATTCAATTTATATTAAACAAAATCAGTTACCAAATTTACGGGGACACTTGTTTCATCCCTTCAATGAATTAAAATTATTGTTTCTGGAAACAAGCCTTTCATGAATTTCTTCATGTCAGATAAGGTTTGCGATGGTTGTAGGACACTTGAATCTCTTCATGAATTTCAAAGCATAACAACGCAAACCATAATTAATGTCAGATGAGTTTGAGATGGTATCCAATTCGAACATCACAGACGTGGTTGATTGATAGAGAGGAACATAGGTGAAGAAAATTGCTGGGTTTTGTCACCTGCAGTTTTCCCGCAAATTTGGAAACTGATATAAATTGAATTCTTTAATTATTTAACAATTTTAATTGGTTTTAAAGAAAGAATAGATCTCAACCGTTGGTTTCCACTTATACCACGTGTCGTTCCGCAAGGCAAGGAAATGGAGAGGATCCGGACGCGTTTTATGCTGCCTGAATAATGAATTTCTTGAGAATATAGTAAAAAATATTATTCATTAAAATAATGAGTAATGTTTAATGTCCCGAGCAAATGCATAGCAAATATCTTGAGAATGGTTTTCATTGGTCGGTCAAACCTCAAAAGTTTTCCATGAAAAGTGGAAGTTTAAGCTTTCCCTTAATCTCATTAGAAAAGAAACACGTCTATTAGCAAAAAAAAATAAAAATAGATAGATAGATGAAACACGTTGGCATTCGTAAAAATTCACTAGCAATGCCAATGCTCTAACCTAATAAGTGTTATTAAAAAAAACACTAATAATCGACAAATACGAGATTAACACAATATCTCATAGTAATAAAATAAATAACAGATAAAATTTGTACCCAAAATATAAGGAGTGAACTATCAACTTAGTCCCTGAATTTTCACGCGTCGGTCAACTTAGTCCCTCAATTATGCAAAATATCAACTTAGTCCCTGAATTTGTTAAATGTCAATCAAGTTAGTCCTTCTGTTCAAACGGAGCGTTAACGGGCTGACGTGGCCGTTAACCTCTCACATGTCAGACGCCACGTAGGCAGGGACTAATTTGGCCGATAATAACAAACATTTCGAAGGACTAAATTGATTGATTTGCAGAAAATGTTTTGGCTTTCTTCCCAAATGGTTCTTTTCTTCCCCAACAGCTATTTCTTCCCCAATTGTATAAAATTGGAACCCTAATTACACAATCTGCAATCTACGCTCTATAATCACGAAAATTTCCTCCAATAAAAAGTGGTCCAGTTCTGCCATAATTCAAAAAACTTCAAACCCTAATTTTTTTTCGTATTGAATCTAAAAACCAAAATCCTCAAAATTTCTTGAAGCAAAACTATTGAAATTGAATCTGAAATGATGGGGGGTGGGTATATGGGGAAAAACGGTTATGAAAGTCAAACTTCATTTTCAAGCATTAAGTTTAATGGTGTTGAAAAGAGGTTGAAGATGACTGAGAAATGTTATCTTTCTATAATAATATTAACATCATATTAGTCCCTGAATTATTTCTCTATCAAATAGATCCCTACGTTATATTAAAAAACCATCAAATAAGTCCCTGAATTGTTTAATCAGATATCAAATTGATCCTTGAAACATATCTG
>Ga0315914_1010993_pt1 | contig 11046 bp, 6 predicted proteins | sample MpolenodulesMG_FD_203920 | JGI IMG/M metagenome (GOLD analysis project Ga0315914, IMG submission 203920) | Medicago polymorpha root nodule microbial communities from Los Angeles, California, United States - elongated nodules | ecosystem: Host-associated > Plants > Roots > Nodule | place: USA... | reverse complement strand
TTTTGTCTTCCTTTTGATTCATGATTCACGGCTCCTACCCTTTCAATTTCTCTTGGGCCTATACTAATTTATTGTTTTTTTAAAAAGAGAGAAGCAAGCTCATAGTTATGTGAACGTTGGTGTGTAAAGAGAAATTTTAATGCTTTCATATAGACATACAAGCACACATATATATTTATATATAAGCACATAGATTGAAATCTTATACAAATCGAATATTTTTAATATATTTTATTCTACTTTCTTAACTATATAAAATAAAGAAAAATAGATAAATATATAATTAATAATAACATAAATTGTAATAAACTATACCTAAAATGTTAGAATAAAGCATATAATTAAGTGGTTTATCACTACACAATTACTTCAATACACCTCCCACAAATTATTCATACACCACTATCTTAATAATTCCCAAAGTTACTGCTAATTCCCAAAGCTACACCTCTGTTGAACAACTTGTGGTCCTAACACAACACTTTCTCCTGATTCATACCAATACAACAGTGTCTTACACCTTCTCCCACACAGTGCTTCCAAAGGCGCTATTCCAATACTCGAATGAAAAATGTTGTTGAAAGTAAACTCAATCAACGGTAAACATTCAATCCAACTTACACCTTGTTCCAACACACACGCTCTCAACGGATCTTCAAAAGATTAAATAGTCCTCTCCGTCTGACCATCTATCTGAGGATGATAAGCCGAACTCTCCCAAAGCTGCTTGCAAACTCTCCAAAAACATAGATGTAAACCTTAGATCTCGATCTGACACAATGCTAGATGGAATACAATGCAATCTGGCAACCTACTCAATGTAGATCTCCGCCAATTTCGCCACAGTCATACCGGTCATAATAGGAATAAAATGTGCCAACTTCGTCAACCAATCAACAACAACCCAAATATAATCACTACCCTTCACATACTTAGACAACAATCCAACAAAATCCATAGAAATATTATCCAACTTCCACTTCAAAACAACAACGGTTGTATCATTCCCGACGACCTCTGATGCTTTACCTTAGCTTTCTTACAAACCAAACAAGCATACACAAATTCTTCGATATCCTTCTTCATTCCTTGCCACCAAAACAATTTCTTCAAATCTTGATACATCTTTGTTGCTCTAGGATGAATACTCAAACTACTTTTATGACCTTCTTCCAAAATCCGCTTCTTAAGTTCAAGTACATCTGGTTCATAAAATCGATAATGAAACATTAAAACATCGTTCTCACCTAATCTGAATTCCACTTATTTACCTTGATTAACTAACACCAACCGATCTACAAGCTCCATATCCACTTTCTTCCCTTCCTTAATCTTTTCCAAGATGTTACTCGTCAACTTCAACATTCCTAACTTCACACCATTTAACGTCAACTAACTCACCAAACTCAAATCCCGAAACTGCTCAATCAATTCCAACTCTTTCACCATGAGTGCTGACATATGCAACGATTTCCTACTCAAAGTAGCCGCCACCACATTCCCCTTTCCTGGATGATAACTTAACGCAAAATCATAATCTTCTAGAAATTTCAACCATCTTCTCTGCCTCATGTTTAACTCCTTCTGGTCAAACAGATACTTCAAACTCTTATGATCGCTGAACACTTCAATCTTCAATCCATACAAGTAATGCCTCCAAATCTTTAACACAAATCATGGGTCTGATAATTCTTCACATGAACCTTCAACTGACTCGATGCATAAGCTACAACTTAACGATTCTGCATAAGCACTCCACCCAACCCCATCTTAGAAGCATCACAATAAACCACAAAAGACTCTCTAGCATTCAGAAAAATCGAAACTAGCGCAGAAGTCAACCTCCTCTTCAATTCTTGAAAACTTTCCTCACACCTAACATCCCAAACAAACGCTTGCCCTTTATGAGTCAACTGCGTCAACGGTAAAGGCAACTTAGAAAATCCTTCAATGAACCTCCGGTAATAACCCGTCAAACCAAGAAAACTTCGAATCTCAAAAACTGACTTCGGAGTCTCCCACTACAACACTGCATAAAAGTAAAACGGATAAACCGCTATTCCACCCTTCGATATAACATGACCAAGGAAACTCACTTCACGCATCCAAAATTCACACTTCGACAACTTAGCATGCAACTTCTTCTCCTTCAAAGTATGCAACACAATCCTCAAAAGCTCTGCATGCTCTTCATCTAACCTCAAATACAACAAGATATCGTATATAAACACCACCACAAACTGATCCAAATAAGGATGGAAAATCCTATTCAGGTATTCCGTAAATACACCCGACGCATTAGTGACACTAAATGGCATCGCAGAATACTCATAGTGTCCATACCTCGTTCGAAATGCAGTTTTGGAAATATCTTCTTCCTTCATTCGTATATGGTGATATACGGATCTCAAATCAATCTTACTAAACACCTCAACACCAACCAAATGATCCATCAAATCATCTATCCTTAGAAGAGGATATCGATTCTTAATGGTCACTTTATTCAACTGTCGATAATCCACACACAACCTCATTCTATCGTCCTTCTTCTTAACCAACAATACCATCGCTCCCCACTGTGAAACACTAGGCTTGGTAAACTGCTTCTCCAACAACTCTTCCAACAACTTCTTTAACTCGCCCAATTCTGATGCAGACATCCTATAAGGTGCCGTTGAAATTGGACTTGTTCCCGGGACCAAATCAATAGCAAAATCCACTTTTCTTCGGCGATAAGTCAGTAATGTCGTCCAGGAAAACGTCTGGAAACTCATTCAATACCCGTAAATCGCCAACTTCCTTCTCGAGTTTTCCCTTCAACGAAGAAAACATCATGAACAAACAAGCTTCACTATCAAAAGACTTATCCACTTGCCTCGTGGTTAAAAACTTTTCTTTCACCCGATCCTTCAGTTTAGAAAATGTTTCGCTCTTGGTTAAACAATTAATGTTAACACCAAAAGACAATAACAAGTTCATTCTAAAAATAACGTCCATATGCTCCAAACGTTCCGCACAACTAAGAGAAATAAAAGAATGTGTCGCACCCACATCAATAATAACAATCCTTTGACGCCTCCACCTCTTCAACATTCAAAGCCAAAACCTTCCCATCTGACTTCTTCTTCTTTGGCTTGGTACACTTGGTACTAGTATGTCTAACTTCTCCACAGTTGTAGCACACCACCTCCTTGTTTTTACACTCGAAAGCACGATCATTAGCATATTGTCCTAAACCTCCGCACTTAAAGCACTTCACTTCTCCCCCCACTTGGCTTATAACCACCACTTAAGGACTTCTTATTTCCCTTATCTTTTCCATAAGGCTTGCCACGATCTTACCCCTTTCCTCTCCTATCATTCATCATCTTGTAGTAGTTAGACTTCGCCATGCCATCTTCCTAAAAAATCGGACACCTGCGTACCAAAAATGCAAAGTCCCTTATCTTCTAAAATCCAACATACTGCTTGATCTCTAGATGTAACCCGCTCTAAAACTTAATACACTTAGAGGCAACTGCACCAACATCATTAATATACGAACAAAATCAAGATAGGTCCTCAAATTTAGCCGCATACTCAGCCAAGAGACATACTCCCCTTCTTCAATTCTAGAAATTCCACTTCATTCTTGCTCCTGACGTCAACTGGAAAGTATTTCCTCAAAAACTCTTCCTTAAACATTCCACAAGTCACTGCCATGCCTCTAGCTTCCAACCTTCACCTGGAATTCATTCACCAGAATTTTGCTTCTTAAGCCAACATGTGTGTAGCCAACTGCACCTTTTGGACTTCGGTAGTCACCGTAGGACGAAAGATCATCTCGATCCCTTGCAACCAAGTATGAGCACCCTCTGGATCATACCTCCCCTTAAACGTTAAAGGGTAGTTTCACATAAATCGATCAAACCTTAACTCATCAGCTCCACCAAGGGCGTGTTGTCCCCGCATTCGTATTCGCTTGCACCAATGCCCCATCCATCGCAGTCATCACATTAGTAATCACATCATCATTCCTTCCCCCCATCTCAACACTACACACATACCAACTAGTTAGAACAATAACACAACAAGTATCGAAGGTATCCATATACTATTCTCATACAAACGGGGAAAAAAAACCAAGTTTTGGTACGGATTAGACCGACATGGCTCTGATACCAACTTGTAACAGCCTTGAACCCCACAAGCAATATTTAATGCAAATAAACAACTAATTCAAAAGGATTCAAGATGCCACGTCATTAAAACTAATAAACATGCAGAATTCAGTTTTAATAAATCTCGCAACGAAATAAAAACTACATCTCAAAACATTCCGGATAATCCATAATCTCAACAACAAGTTTCAAATCTCCAAAGAATACATCATCAAGAAAGTACTCAACATAATCCGAAAGTAAATAAACAAAACTCCTGACAAATGCAACCTAATCAGAGCCTAACTAGACTCCCAAGCAAAAAGAAACGAGGAAGCTCCAAGCTAAGCCTCGAGTACTCACATTATCTCAAGCGTCATGATCATGCACGTCTACACTATTTTACAATGGTGAGGCGGTTAACCAAACAACCAGTGGGGGTAAGATAATAGTCACATAAAAAGATATAAGCACAAATATATCATTCTAGGATTTCAAGTATCTTGCATATCAATACATATTTATCATATTCATCTTTCCTAGAATATACACATGTTATCTTTATTTAATCATAACACTTCAATTATAAAATAATACCAATAAATCATCACCTCATTTTCATATCAACAACATCATCTCAAGTGTACAAGTATCACCAATCAAATTTAATAAGTACACGTCTTCACATAAATGCACGTAACTCACCAAAGTCACATAATCAAGTATGAGGCATTTCCACATATTTCATATGCATGCAATGTTATACACATGAATCTATATGCATACGGAACAATTTTCGGAAGTCGGAGTTATTTTACCGATTAATCCCTTCACCATTGGATATAGACATATCCTAATCACCACTGGATATAGAAATATCCTAAATCACCATTAGATATAAATTATCCTATCATCAAAACCCATGAAAGCATGAACCTATGACTCACCAAATGCATACGTTCATATAAGATTTCACCATCAAAATTTCACCACTTTGTGTACATGCACTCATCATCATTTAAACACATATTCATACAGCATCATGAATTTATTATCAATAATAAATCATCTTCACCAAAATCATCAACATAATAATCATCATCAAGCATTTACCACACAAAGTCTCATTTTTGGCATTTATGGCATTTTAGACGAACAATCATTTTCACATAGAAAATCAATATATTTCAAGCATATTAATCACCTAATCAATCATCATTTAACTTATGATCATAAGTATACAATCATTATAGGTTATCATGCCATATTTAAACAATTCATTAAAGTTCGTCTAGTTTCCCAAAGTTCGACTATTTTCACATTGTTCATTAAAAACCAAGTTACATACTCTTATGGTTCTTTATAATTCTTACATGCTTCATTTTCATCATTACAGTAGACCAAGCATAACAACATCATTTCATTTGAGAAAAACCTCACTTCAACTCCATTTCAAAATCACATTCAAATAGTGTCAAAGTTCATCTCAAAACATCATATCTCAATCAATTCCAAGTAAACATGGTTATATCAACTTAAATCATCAAAACTACACAAGAGGAACACTTAGGGATGTCCTGAAACACCCCAAAAGGTGAAAGAGTGCAAAACAACAAGTGTTGTTTAGCAATCACTCGCCACGGTAACCAACAGGCTCGCCCAGCGAGTGCTCTATTCCTAGGAAGCCAGAAATGGGTTCCGTCTCGGGAAACACTCCCAAAACTACCCAAAATCCAATTTTTAATCTCAATTGTCCAAAAACCGTTGTACAAACATTACACATAGTTAATACACTTCAACGGGACATTTAAAAAACATCAACACATGAATTTCATCTTGAAATTTATGAATCATCAACCACTTTTCCAAAAACTCAAAAACACCCACAAAAATATTTTTAATCCAAGAATTCATCACCAATTATGCATACAAACAGTACCCACACATACTCAATCATTTAACAAGAATAATCATCATGAATTCAACAACATTAAACAACAAAACCATAATTTTGACACATTTAAGTCAAAATCTCAAAAATAACTTATTATGTATCTTCAAAACAAACTTAAGCATGTAAACAACTTAATTTCATAAAGTTCATCATACCCTTAATTAACACAATTATTAAGCATGAAAATAAACATCAAATTCATGAAAATCAACAAAACAAACATGACTCAAATGTCATAAAAGTGATTATAGCTTATTATAAGAGTGAAATCTTTCCCCTTACCTCAAATCCAAAGCTAATCTACAATTTCTTCCCCTTTACCTTGCTTCCTAGATTTACTCATCTTCTTTCTCCTAAAAGTTTCTTCTTCTTTCTTCCTCTTTCTCTATTCTCTCTATTTCTCTCTCTAGTCACCTTTTGGTAAAACTTATGAAATGAATACACAACCCTAATTCACCATTATAGTTATCCTCATATAGTCTCACAAATGGATTGTGTTTCCCTCATTCTTAACTGGCTTAGTAACTTTCTCATCTCATTAAAATGGTACTACATAATTACTTCAATACACCTTTCACTAATTACTCATACACCACTATCTTAATATTTCCCAAAGTTACTCTTCACCCAAAATTATTTAAATACCCTTCATTCTAAATTACCAAAATACTCTTAGCCTTAAAATGACTAAAATATCCTTCTCGCCTAAAAATCCACTAATCCCAAATCGAACACATCATATAATAAAACAGACAAATATAATAAACAATTAAATAAACAAATAAATAATCCTATCGAAAATAGGGCTATTACACTTTCTGCATAATTCATCTCATTGACAGTTACTTACCAATGCATCTGGCGATTGTTAACTGCTGATACAACCGGCGGCAAATAACTGCCGATGAACCTATCTAAAGGCAGCTAGCTTTCTAAGGGGTTAATCACGTAATTTCCATGTGTTTCATAGCAAACTTTGATGTGTGAACACCAATTTTCTTCGTGATCAATATTTGACCATAATTCGGTCTACTCCACATCCATTGAACGGGAGTAAAACCAGGGACTAGTTAATATTATTTCCTGAATTTTTAAATCTTTATATCAGGGCTCATTTTGATAATTTAGTACCTTTCAATGAATAAGACACCAATGCGCAATCTAACCTTCATGACCTTTAATTACTCTTTTTGACATAACTTCGCTAATAAAATTCTAATGGAGGTAAAACCAACTACAGCAATTGACTAACATATAGAGTTATATCTATAATCTAATCCTAACTCGATCATTTTCACATCACTATATAATTATTAAATTCCTACAGTAAATCTGAAAGAAACGCTTTTTTTTGGTAGACAAGATGGCCAAGCCATAAGAAACTCGAACCCCAGTCATGATGTTCTGCTTAACAATTTCGACATTTTTACTGTATGGTACATGTACTAATTGTTAATGCCTTATATATATATATATATATATATAAAGTTTTCACTTAGCATTTTCTTCCTTTCCCAACCCTACGGTCCGAAATATACTAAATCCTTCGTCTAAACAATAATAGAAAATTTCTAAGATCAAACTTAAGAAAATCCACGTCAAATGTTAATGAATCCATGCTAATTTTATGAACTTGATTCCCTTCCAAGATTTTCTAATTCACTCTCTTGATTCTTGGCACTATGTTTCCCTAAAATGTTAACCAGATTTCCCTCATATTTCCATATAAAAAAAAAAGGGAATCATTAAGGCTTTAGTTTCCATTATATTTGATAATTTCTCTAACCAAGCTCTTACTTCATCCCTCATGTCACTAAAACTAAACCTTAATTTAAGAAGCTCACCTTAATTCTCAATTCTTTTTTGATCTTTTCATGAGAAGGTGTGAGCTCCTAAAATTCTCAATTCTTCTCTATCCTTTGATTCCTTAGGAACTTTTAGCCCTCGTTCATATATATATATATATATATATATATATATTGAGTGAGAATTTAAACATGCAACAACTTAAACCAATTGAAACTTAATTCCAAAATTGGGGTTTAAGGTTCCGTTGGAGAGGAAAAGGAAGAAAGGAAATGAGCTTACCTTTGTTTTTTAGTAGTTCCAATAAGATACACAGAAGAATTTATCTCACCAAACTTGAATCCATGAACTTAATCGGTGCCCAAACATTACATGCAAGCTCAATTGGTGCGCATGGTTCCAAATTTTTTTGCCTTCTAACTTGTTTTTCAATCCAAAATCAGTGGAAAAAGCTGAAAAACCTAGTTTAAACTTGCCTATATATAGACACCCCTTGCAGACATTTTATTCATTCAGAAATTAGATGGTCCTAGGCGAAGATAAGGGGCAAGGCTATCATCAAGGAGGAGGAATCTAAGGGTTCTCCCAATTTTCTCCCTTGGAAGTATGTTTTGTATTCTTTCTCGTTTATGTTTATTGTTGTCATGAGCAACTAAAACCCTTATGATTAGGGTTCTATGATGAACTTATGTTTATTTGTACGAATCAATCATCGCAATGTTTTTATTCAATTATGTTTTAAGTTTTTATATAACTTTATCTTGTTTCCATCGATGTCATATTTCCAGAACTGTAGCCAAATAAGCCCTAATTTTATCTATAGCAGACCTTAGAAATAAGCACATATGGCTATCCTATATGATCTTTAGGTTTTAGTAAAAGGCTGACTTACCTTGGTTTAATTCGAACAAGAACTATAATTGAAAATTGCTTATCTATCTTAATATGAAAAATTAAGGTTTAGACGCATGATGATAGATTTATGATTCATCCTTTGAGAATTCATTTAGTACCTCTCGTGTTAAGCACAATTACAACAATTAATACTACAAATTAATCACAGTTTCATAATCAACACATCATTTATCAAGCATTGAATCCTAATCGGTATTGTTAATTGCATAAATCCGACAAAGAAGACATTGGGGATTCAAAGATTCCTTATCACCGTCTAAACCTCTCGGAAACAAACCTTTACTTTTATGCAAACAACTGGTACTCACATTAAGCACACAATTCAAAAGTGCAAACTCTTCAACCCAATTAATTGCTTTCTTAGTTTAAATAGATATAGAAAATTGATTTGTCAACGACATTTCATGTGAAGACGATAACTTGCTAGCTAATTTATTACTTGTTACAATTCAACGTACTTTCCAAATTTGACATCAAAGAGGAAGCTTAAAGATGTAGAATCAATTGCGATGACACTAAATTGTAGTGCAATCAATCAAATGCAGTCGCATGAAAAGAAGAAAACTCATGGTAGCTTCACTATCCTTGCTCTATTCTGAAACTATATATAAAGAAGGATCTTTGTGACTTATGATCATGAATTAATCTTATTCCATTGTCTATACTTAAGAATATCTTGAAGGGGTAAAATTAAACAATCCAAGATGACTCTTACACTTGTTGACATATACATCATGTATTTGTACGGTGTGGTCTAAGACGTTCTAGTGGTCTTTGTGATGTTGGATATGGAGGAAGATTACAACAATCTCTTTCTCGTTAGTAGACCATTCTTAGACACAGGGATATCAATGATCGATATGGAGATGAGAGAGTTAATGTTGAGATTTCAGAATGAGCATGTGACTTTCGATGTTTTTGAAGCACTACAGTTTTGAAAAAATCTTAACCTGTGTAACAAAATTGATGTTCTTGAGAAATTAGTCGCAAAGCTTATTTAGCAAAAAACTCCATCTCAAGCATTTGAAAATGCCATAATGAATTTCAACATCAAACCAAATGAAAAGCTTGAGCCAAAAGGAGAGGAAGCAGCACTTCAATAGAAGCTTCAATGGCTGAAAAATTGCAATCCCCCACATCTATAATATGGGTTCCTTAGTGAAGATAGTATGAATCCTGTCATAATTAGCGTCTAGTTAACAACTACCAAAAGAGGAAAACCTACTAAGAGGTTTGTGTGAAAATAAAAAGGAATTATGGTAGAGCATCTCCAATTTAAAAGGAATAATCCCTACTTTTTGTATGCACGAGATCAAGCTTGAAGAGGAGTACAAGATAGTTGTCCAACCTTAACAACAACCCAACCCAACCTTGAGGGATGTTGTAAAGAAATCCTTAAACTATTGGGAGTTGGGGCTATTGTCCCACATCGGATAGTTTGTGGGTGATGACATGAAATTATATAGGATTTCTAGTCATCTTCACTACAAGAAAATTGCCATATACCTACGGAAGTTTATAGTGACGGACAAAAAACTGTAGGTATTGAACAGCTTTACCTACGAAATTGGCCGTGGGTATAGACATCTAAAAAAAATAAAAATAAAAAAATATACAAGAGAGCGCGCGTAATGAAATTATAGACCGGGAAAGACCCCACTTTTTCCAATTTTTCCCACCTCTCTAAATTGCCAAAATATATAAAATAAAAACAAAAAAACAACCCCAACTTCTTTTATTCACGTTCCAGAAAAATTTCTTCACGTTCCAGAGCACATTTCTCTTCTTCACCCGTTCCAGAATCCAAATCCAAACCCTTCTCTTCCAAATCGAAACCTCTCACTTCCAATCCGGAAATGGCCAAATCAAAACCTCACTCTTTCTTCCCTGATTGAAACCTCAGCCTCTCTTGTTCTTCACCATTCCCAAATCGCGACACTGTTCATAGCAAAATCGAAATCCTTCAAGAAATCAAAGGACAAGATTCTGAAGTCAAATCCCTCTGTCTAAAAGCCATCAAGATCTGTAAGCCATCAATTTTCACTTTTCTTCTATTTTTACTTTCTGTAAACCATCAAAGGACACAACTCTGTTACTGGGTTTTCACTATTTTCACTTGATTTTTTTGAATTGATTTTACTATAATTTTTTATTTTATTTTTTGATTTGTTTTGATGTGTTTTTACTATAATAGTATTTTCACTTACTGGGTACAATGTAGTAATAAGTAGT
>Ga0315914_1010991_pt1 | contig 11048 bp, 8 predicted proteins | sample MpolenodulesMG_FD_203920 | JGI IMG/M metagenome (GOLD analysis project Ga0315914, IMG submission 203920) | Medicago polymorpha root nodule microbial communities from Los Angeles, California, United States - elongated nodules | ecosystem: Host-associated > Plants > Roots > Nodule | place: USA... | reverse complement strand
TTGAAATCTTAAATGTCTGTTTTGTAAATCCAATGAAATCCTCTGGTATAATCTTGAGTGTAAAAAGTCTTTTATAATAAGTCTTTTAAAATCTCATAGAATCAATACAATCCTACAAAGTCTTTTATTTTAGGAGTAATATAATGAATTATAACTAACCATTAAAACAGGAAAATAAATTATAGTAATTAAGGAAATATTTTAGCCGTACTTTTAGTTTGTGCAAGTTCCCATCTTAATAATTTTTTGGCCTATTAGAATGTGAAGGAGATTTAAGAACTATGGAAAAAGAAAATACGATCAGAACAATGTGTTATTAATAGGACTCCTAAGGGAAGAAGTTATAGAATATTAGTAAATTGTATTTAATATATTAAATTAGTATCTGTTACATAGTAACTGCTATCTGCAGAACTTTTATGTAACTGCTATAGTGAGTTAAGGGAGGGAATTGGGTATTTTGTATGTGGGTTGGTTTGGGAGAGACTAGGCTCTCCAACTCCTAGAAGTTGGTTACTTTTCTGCAGTTACTTTCCTGTATCAACTATAATACATCACGTGCATTCCCTTATATTATTATCCAATAATCTCCCAAATACCAAAGAATTATCGTTGGTATTTATTAATATCTGAACCAGTATTTATCACAATGCTTTTAATACATATGCATTCAAATACAGTTAAACTTTGCTAAAGAGATCCTGTTGAAAATCCATCATTTGAAAGAATGTTATCTGAAGCCACGAATGTATCAATATATATTATATAACAACACATCACACAATTACAAGATAACAATTTTTTATCTTTTTTATCTGACTACTATAATAAAAAATCAGAAGCTATATCCTCCAGAGAATAGTAGAGAGCTACCAAATTGACGGGTAAAGAAAGACTCTCCCAAAATATCGATGTAGTCAAGAAGAATCTGTTTACCTTCTAAAGTTTACAAATCTTTCCACATTGGAATCACCGTGGAAATTGATGAATAGAATTGTGTAGTCTGCAATCAAAATTGGCCATGCTAGCATCCAATCAGCTTAGTATCTGTTAATCAAAAAGTGTCAGTAATATAAATATCATTCATGGGAAAAAAGAATCGATAGAAAGTACAAATGTGATAGAATGTACTTGAAGAAAAACTCTTGAAGCATTATTATCGCTTAAAATAGGTATTATAGACAAAGAGATACATGTACTGACTTCCCTAGGACTATTTCACCACGACAAAATTGTTAGGAAAAGATAGCAAGAATTGTCGTGCACTAGAGGTGTATAGTGCATACACTCACATGCCAATGAAAGCTTAGTACACAAGGCATTTTTCCATCAAGCAGAATAGGGTCAAAACATAAAATTTGCACCAAAGAAAAGATTGCAGAAACTGCAACATACCTGAGCTATCTATGGCAGAAATCATCATGGTTTCCATATTTTTAGCAGCCTCAGTCATGCCTTGGGTATTATAAGCCTGGATCATGCAAGTGAAGGTGGTTCTATCAGGCTCACATTTTCTTGCTCTCATTGCCAAGAATAACTCACCCATCTTTTTTAAGTCGCCAGCCTGACCATAGGCACTAATTATGCAATTAAAGAAGGGAGTATCCAAAACGACATCAGAATTTTCTACATGCCTCAAGATTGAGTCAATTTTGCGAATAAGCCGAGCTTTGCTATACGCATTGACAAGCGAGCAATATGTTACAGAATTAGGTTTCATTCCTATATGCTTCATTTTTTTAAAGTGTTTATCCATCTTCTCAATTTCTCCGGCTTTGCCATAAACTTCAATGACAGTATTATATGTTACAATTGTCGGAACGAAAAACCTCCTCTCCATGAAATCCATCACACTCTTCATCTTATCGTACATGCCTGCTTTGCCATATGACTTTATCATCACGTTGAACGTCTTTATGTCTGGCTTTATGCCCATTAGCTGAAATTCATCATACCACTTCTCCATCTTATCAATTTTCCCGCCATTTCCATATGATCCTATCAAAGAATTCAGCGTGAAAACATCTGGTTGGCAGTTTTCATTTTCAATCATATCTGTCAATGAATTCTCCATCTGCTCAAACATGCCAGCCTTGCCATATCCGTCGATGATGGAATTATATGTCACACTGTTACATTCAATGCCTGAATATGACATATCCGCAAGAACACGTTCAATTAAATCAAATCGACGAAACTTTGCACAGCAACTTATAAGAACAGAATATGTATATACATCTGGTTTGCAATCAACAACTGATTTCATATCTTCAATAGTAGAAAACGCGTGACGAAAGAGACCGCTTTGACCATAAACACTTACAAGAGCGGTGAAGACATCAACAGTAGGCTTAAGCCCTTCAAACAACATGGTTTCATAGAGCTGACTAGCCTCTTTAGGCTGCTTGCACTTGCTAAGCATCATCAACAGCTTTGTATAAGTCTGGCATCTTGGTTCATACCAATATTGATTTCGAAGAAGTTCGAAAATCTGCAAAAGGAAATTGATCATGTTACACAGACAAAACTGAAGGTTAATGGCTTTAATCAATTCAGGTCATGTTTTGCGGCCTAAAACAAAATCTAGTCATGTTTCACATCATAAACGATGAGAGTAGAATTAGGAACTAAGCAGACTAAAAAAAATCAACATAATTATAGTTAGAAGTCCATAATTTGTCTCAAATTCGCGATTTTCCTAACACAGTCAAACTATATATCCAAATTAAAACTTTCCATAGTCACAGGTAGAATGGAAAGTAGAAGAGAAAAAACCAAAGCATCATGGCACAACTCATTTTTGAGACACTCCGATTTCCAGAATAGAATATTACACTTGAAATGTTTTTTCACTTTATCAACAAAACAAAGAGACGATCAATAAAATTCATAATCCCAAGAGCCATCAGTTCTACGTAAACGAAAAACCCAATTCAATCATTTAAAAGCAGCATCGTAAGCCATGAATCATTGCATTACACTCAATCCAAAAATTAATCATCAAAACATGAAAATGAATAAATACATATGACACTAAGTCCACTCACTCGCATTATTTCATTTCACCATCCAACTCGGAAAAAAATCCACTAAACCAAGCCAAAGAACACATTCAACAGATTATACATTTTGATATGCTTTTTAATTTACCTAGAAAACGAAGAGTCAATCAAGAAAATCCGAAATCCCAATAGCCACCAATTCTACACAAAAAAAATCACAATTAATTCAATCATTTCAAAGAACTTTCATATATCCATGAATCATTGTATTTGATTCAATCCAAAAATTAAAGAGAAAAGGGGACATACATTGTCAATGCAAACCAGTTTTATACCAACGTCAAATAAGTTTCCAGCATTTTGCGGTTATTTATAAGTTGTGGTTTTAAGTCGACTTATGTGGTAATATCACAAGTGCTCTGGATGGGCCAAGCCCCAATCCTAGGACATAAAGGCCCAACAGCGTGCTCGGTCCAAAGGCGGTCCACCAAAGCCAATATGAAGCCGAGAAACAGAAGAAAATAAGCTAGAGTTAATCTGAGCCCTCTGATTACAATCAGACGACACTCCAGATTAGATAAGGCGCAACCGCTTAACAACTTCACGTTCAAGTGGAAGTATGAACCGCGTACATAAAAGGGCTTCATCCATTGAAGAATGGTACACAAGTCATTCTCTGAAAAACTGTGTATATAAGAGTTTCATCGTTTGCAGGTACACCGCCCCACACCAGTGAAGCACAACCGTGGTCCACCATACAACATCTGCTCCAGCCGTCATCTCAGATTGTATACAGATCAATAAGTTCCCATAGGATGTTGGTAATGCATCCTTACTAAACTCAAAATTAATTGTCAAAACATGTAACCAACAACAAGTCTTATCCTACCAAGTGGGGTCGGCCCCGTGAATCACACGAAGCATATATCATAGTTCTATCGAACTCATGCATCTCTATAGTTACACATGACACAAAGTTATTATGCGAAAACATGTAATCACTGAATAAATTTTTACACATGACTAAAAGTTCACTCACCCACCCATCAAAAAGCAACTAAACCAAACCAAAGAAAAACATTCAACAGAGTAAAGGGTCACATAAAAAACAAAAATTTCACAAAAAAACAAAATTAGAACGAAACCAACCATGAGAGCGTTCTGCCACTGATACCCTTTGATAGCATCATCCAAAGCTTCAAGAACAGCCTTAGGCCACAGCTGCTTATGCTTCCACGACTTGGCTTTATTCTCAACGCCTCTGATAGCAGCTTCAGTTCGAAGAATGCGTGATAAGTCCTTCTTAGGATCCTTCTGAAGCCCTTCGTACGAAGGCTTTGAAGAACGCTTCAAGGATTGCACACGAAAAGAAGAAGAATTGAAGTGGTTTTGGTTGGGGAATTTGGTCGAACAGGTTATGGGCGCTGTTGAGGAAATGGATGAAGACCATGAAATTGTTTTACACGAAGGAGGAGAAGGGTGAAGAAGCTCCATCCAGAGAAAATGTTTAGAACAACCAATTGGTAAAACTACGGTATATAAACATTAGTTAAATTTTGAATTGTCTTTATACAATGATTTAGATATAGATAATTTGACTAAAAAAATGTAATTTCAAAATAAAGTAAATTGGTGTCATCTTTTGTTTATAGATAAAGTGACAACTACCAATAGAACTTACACACACTCCGGTAAGATTTGAGTTTAAAGTGAGTGTCAAACTTAACAATATCGACATTTATATTATAAAACTTACTTTTTTTTTTTTTTTTTGTCTTAGATGAAGTGGTAATCTACTGAAATTAAATTTACACACAACTATGAGGTCCCGGGTTCGAACCCGGGTTACGACGTCCGACCTTACAATTTCGGCATTTGCCAATTGAGTTAGGACTTCTAGACTTATAAAACTTACTCTAATTGTCTAGGATATATTATAGTTAATCATGTTGTTTATAATTTCTTATTTGTCCAATTAAATTTGACCTTACCTATTCTTGCATAAACTATTGCCGAGATCATTCCCTTTCTTTTTTGTTATCTTATTTTTCCTTCCTAAATCCTTTTTTTCCAAAACCTTTCCACCTAAACTCATTTTTCTAGGATTTAGATTTTGATATTTGATGCTTACCAAACCTAAGATATGCGGCCTAAAGGTGTATTGGGAGGTTAAGGATGACAAACATTGATCGACATCTCCACCATGAAGATGTACCTGAAAATACTATGCCGGTCAAATAAGTAAGTACCGTAGTATGAGGCTTTTAGGGTTAAGAATAGTGTACTTGTTTAAGACCTTAATGTTCCTTATATATATGCGCTAAGTAAATTTATAATTAGAGATGTTTTAAGAATGCTAGAATATTGACCGTTGAAATTGACTCAAAATTGTTGGGTGAAGGAGCGCCAAAATCGTGGCACCATTTTGGCTCAGTTTATTTGAAACTACGACATCGGGTTTTGGAGACCCAAACCACCTGGACACTAGGTAGAATGTGAGTATGATCATTTATCCATGCTCGAGGCACGATGGTGAAACATCGGGGCACAATTTTGCGCTGAAGGAGAAAAATATTAACATATTTTTCAGTGTATTTTTGTTCCTAATTTTGAGGGTTATATTTCTCTATAAATTCAGATAATGTATCAGATGAAAAGTAGTAGAAAAACAAGGATTATAAGCCAACAATAAAACTAGAGTTTGTGAAGAATTCTCTTGGCAACGAACACTAGGGTTGAGATTGAATTATCATTGATTCACCTTGAACAAACATTATTAGGATTAAGTCTCTTGGTTACGGGAAGAGATTCAAGACTTTTGGTAGAATTATGTTTGAAGACTGATTCTTGTAACCCTTTGAAATTCTTAGTAAAGTTACTCATCAATTATAGTGGAACAGAGAGCTGCTCGCTCTCCCCCAAAGTAGGTCAATATTTGATCGAACCGGGTAAACAATTTTCTTATGTTTTTCTCTTCTCTCTCGTTTTAACTTTTATTTGTGTTTATAATTGTCACCCACATTGATATTGGTTGCTTGGTTAATTTGCTCCATACATCAAGTATTTTATTGATGTGATTTAAACGAATTCACAACATTGACTATATATAAAAAATAGAAGAGGGTTAGAAAGCATTCAAAACATTTTTACATTCATATTAATAACACTCACACTTATACATGAAAAATACCCTGGTATGAGTATATCTTTTAACATCACTATGGTACCACTTGATAAGATAAACATCACCAGTCAATCGAACAACTTGGTACACATTTCCAACCACATGGTTTAAGGGTTTAATTAATCTTCTTAACAATACAAAGCAAACTCTTCCCTTTAAGCTTATGCAAGCCACCCGAAGTAAAAATATTTTGCCATCCTACCAAAATAATTAAAATTTATATCCAAGAAACATCACATGCCACAAATGATTATCAAGGATTCTTTTTACAGAAAATGATTCATATATTCAAAATCGTAATACACAAACTCACTAACAATTTATAGTTGCTACTAGCACCCAATTCCATGAAGTACATAATCTATAACAATCTTCAACTTGCAACTAGACATCCATAAGTCATAATCATAAGTAAAAAAGAAATATTCAAGCAAAGACAAAACATAGCATTCTTTGACATTAAAAAAGAATCCTTTGAGTATAACATCGCATCCTTTGAGTATACCAATTAGAAAGGTGGATTAAGAAATAAAATTGTTTTTTTAAACAGCTTTATCATTGAGATCTTATTTTGTGATAACTGCTATGTACCAAAGATTTTCATGGAATCTTAATCAGAGAATTGAAAAGAATATTTTATTATAATTAGACAAAAATTAAACTGTGATTTTATGAGGTTGTGGTAACACACCTAAGAAGATAAAGTATCTTTTAAGATTACTAGTTAAGCAAAATGGGGCACGGATAGAAGCTAAGGCAATACTCTGAGAACAGAGAAAAGTCTTAGAAGTCAATTACGGTGTAGGCAGGCAGTGGGACACCCTTGCAAAACTTTTATAGCGTACTACATCGGCATAATGGATCACGTTGGGTAACCCACACCTAAGTGCTTAGGAAGACGCATAGGAAACGTGCTCACGCTAGTTAAGTAAAAGTTATCACATGCTTGATAAAGATTAATATTTTACCAAGGGCATTTGTGGATTAAAGCATGAGCAATGCATTTTATAATATATTTTAATAAATGTTTTTGAATGTGACATATGTTTTATCCTGAATTCGGGAACTCCCTGAGACTGTAGGGTCTCTTTCCACTCTGTTGACTCTTTTTTAACCATAAACTGTTTTGAAAATAATTAGAGCCGGATCAAAAGAGTCTAGGGTTTAGGTTTTTGATTTGTACTTTATGTTTTTTTCTCTCATATGTAAAAGGATGTCAATTTTATTTAAAGTTCTGTTTCAGTTTAAAAGTTTGTATACTTATGACCACTGTGAAAATCTATATCGAGAAATTTTTTGGTTCAAAATTTTTAAGTATTACACAATATATAATGGCTAGACAATCAAACATAGTAGAACAGTGGACACACGAACACTAACATGTTATCTTTCCACTAGTGGTAAGAGTCAATAAAATGATATCCTGAATGTTATATTTAATTTCTAGTGTACAGGCAAAAGTTGTATAGTCGATGTTGCCTCACTAGATGAGAGTAGAAACGAAAACTCTAAGAGGAATCAAATGCATTGCAAATTCTTATGAGTAATGATATTTGGACATCCATTTGATGACAACTTTATTGACAACCTTGTTTCTCTCTCTTCTTATTGGTCAAAAACAATTGAGAGAGAAAAAGGAAGAGAGAGGATAAGAGCAACATGTGAGTATGAGAGAGAATGTTGTTCAAAAATTGTCAAAAAATGGTTGTACAAATATCATTTATCTTCATATATTCACCAATGTACTGTGTAATGTAGGTGTCATTGTACATGAAAAAGGCACATATTAAATGAGGGATAATAAAGTCTTTTAAACAATAATTACACCTTAAAAGTTGTGACATTTTGTCATAAATAAGACCAGTCTTTTTTTTTTGAAATTTTCTTATAATAAAGACGAGAGGGAATATTAGACAATGTAAAAATAAAAGCTTTTATTACCAAAAAATAAAATAAAAACAAAAGTTTTTATAGGATATGTGCAGGAATCACACATGTTAAACTGCCTTGATTCAATGAACAGAATACAAATGCATTTATATTTTCAAATTTTTAACTGGACAGTATTTTCTCTTTTCCGTGTTGTTTTATTTGTTTTTCACTTCCAAGACAAAAAGTGGGAAGTCTACAGAAGTGGGTTTCACGCGGTGAGTTAACGTATTAATCATCCTAACTCATATGCAACATTGTTATAATCACAACATTTCAGATCAATGTAGTAATAAGTTACTCATCAGTTTTACATCGATTTCCCACCATTTTACACAAATTAAAATTTACATTTAAATAAACGGATTTGTTAATACAAACCCACCTATTTTTCAGAAAGAGTGTTTTAACGAGTTATAACTAAAAAATGGTTAAACACATCTTAAAATGTATGTTGCTAAAACACTCTTAAAAAAAGTGGATGTAAGTTAACGGTTACTATAAATGTTTGCTAGAATACACTCCCTAAGATAGATGTTGCTAAAATAATCATTCATATACAAGATACTATCATTTCTGCCTGGACAATGAAACATCCAACCCTTAATTGTAACAACCCAATTGCAAGAGCGGAGCTCTACCAACTTAGCTATACCCCCCGAGCCAGGTTGGAGCATGCATGAAGGAGTTAAATCAGTATTTTATTCTTTTGCTTGGCGCAGTTGAACCATCTTAGACTTGAACCAGAGATCTCACCCATAAAGTAAATCATCACACCTACGATTCATCCAATTAGAAGAGAATCAATAGATTCCTTTTCATTCTAGCAAATCCCATTATTAGTTTCAATTGAGACAGAGGGCATGTGTATAAGAGTATTTTAATTTCTTTTCACATGCATGCTACTCAGTCTTCTCGAGCTTCATAAAACCTATTCAGTCTTTGCATGTTCTATTTTAATTGCTTTTAAGTAACTGTGCAACTTTTCACATGTGAGTCTTCTCGAGTCATTCATTCACGTGCTATTCTTCATAGCACGTGTTACTCTTCTAGTATCAAGAAGTTGTAACTAATCAGTAACAAGCTAGTCTTCTTGAGTCTTTGCTCCTTACCGCAAAATACTTATCCTTCAAATTTCATTCTTTGCTTTAACAATATCAATTGAAGATTGCTGCAACTATGATAGGAGAAGCTTTTCTCTTTGCAACTGTATGTTTAGACCTTAGTTCAGACCTAACTATGTAAAGGATCTCTAAAAATGAACTATTTAAAGGAGTGCCATTGAAAGAATTTTTTTGTAAGGTTTACACACGTTAAGTCAAGTAATTGTTTTAGATTCTTACAAAAAAAAAAAAAAACTAACTGTCTTAAAATTAAATTATTTTCATTTTAATATTTTTTATACATTCATATAAATACAATTTTTATTTTCTTGGAGACACACTAGTAGAGTGTCCTTAATAAATCTAAGTCATTTGATTTAAAATTATTAAATCAATGGTAAAAATAGCACTTGCATATGAATACACAAATTTAATCATTTGTGCATCCTATAAACTACCTTCAAGTTATAACTAAAAATTGATTACATATATATTTTAAGGTGTATGTTGCTAAACACTCCTAAAAAATAAGTAGATATAAATTAACGGATTTTATTGACATAAGTTAGAATACACTCACTTATTTTATAGGAGTATGTTAAACTAAAAAGTGGTTAAATGCTTCCTAAGATGCTAAAGCACTCCTTTATAAAACATAGAGGATGTATTCTAACAAATCCCTTAAATAAAAGAGAGAATATAATATTTATAGGGATAAATAAGTTTCTGATCTCTATAAAATTTTAAAATTTTGCTTTTTAGTACCTCTAAAAAATTTCATCAAATATTTTTTTGCACCATTTCTAGTCCTTGTTTTTAAGTAAACTCACGTGGATCATTCAAAATTTTAAATTGTTTTTTGAAGTCATATTCAATACATTACAAAAATATCTCTTGTAACTCTTGTAACCATTAAAAGTCGAACCTTGTTTGCAATAAATGTAATTTTCCGTTAACATGATAAAACTGTAAGTTTTAGGGAAATGCTATGTCTCGCAACAAAAAGCATCCCGAGAGTTTCAAGAATGATGTGTGGATGACGTGTAAATGACATACTCTCGTGGGTTCCGCTTTTAATTCAATTTCTCTCTTCTCTCACATCTGCATTCTTCTGTAATCAGATCTTTCCCAAATCAAAAACACCACTATGTAATTCTTCTCCCCCAAATGTCCATTGAATTGACGTCGTCATCGTGTTTCACCCAACTCCACTACGTGCATCTCCGTTCCACTGTTACGACGACACCGTCACCGTTCGTATTGTTGGAACAAAGGGTGTTTCTCAAAATCACCTCTTAAGTTTTGATAATAACAAGGTATTAAAAATCATCAATTGGATATGCTAAACAATTTGTTCAAGTGTACAGGATCCATAATCAAAGTACTATTCATAAAGATTCTGATTGAACAAGTTCAAGAGCAAAGGAATTTTATTTGAAGCTTAGAAGCGTCTGGAAGAATGCGTCTGAAGAAATGCGTCTGAAGAAGTGCATATGAAGAAACGGGTCTGAAGAAGAGCTCCTGAAGACACGTCATCAGAAGCAAGGTCATCAGAAGCAATGGTCATCAGAAGCATCTCGCCAGAAGCTACTCCACCAGAGTTGACAAAGTACAATGTACGAATTGTACAACCACGAACTCTGCAACCACCATCTCTGCAACTTTGTCTCTACATCAAGACAAGATTAACAGTAACATAGCTGCAGACATTGTTTCTTTTCAAATGGAATGGATTTGAAATTAGTTCTTCAAAGGACAAATATCAAATCAGGCAAAAGATCAATGGTGAAGAATCAAAGCTTCAAACAAGACAAGTTGATGTAACGGCTA
>Ga0315914_1010986_pt1 | contig 11053 bp, 6 predicted proteins | sample MpolenodulesMG_FD_203920 | JGI IMG/M metagenome (GOLD analysis project Ga0315914, IMG submission 203920) | Medicago polymorpha root nodule microbial communities from Los Angeles, California, United States - elongated nodules | ecosystem: Host-associated > Plants > Roots > Nodule | place: USA... | reverse complement strand
CATACATATTAAAGAGATGATTGGGCAGATTCACAAAACAAGCATTTATTATTTCTCTAGAATTCTTGTTTGGATTTGCTTCATCATCAAAGCTATTGGAAACCCATTTTTCTTAGGGGAAGGATTGCATTTAACAATGGCTTGAATTTCAGGAATTTAAAAATGCATTTATAATTTCTTATAGAAACCCATGGTTGGTTACAAATGTAGGTTAAGGATCTAAAAATGGGTTCAATGGCATGAATGACAGGAATGGTTTTTCAATGCTTTCAAAATAAACAAAAATAAAAACTGGAAATGTTGAAAAACGGTTTCCAGGAAATAGACTGTGCGGGGGTGAACTCATTTAGATTTGAAGAAATGTTGAGGGTGAGAGTGAAAAATAATTGTGTAAAATGTTAAATGAAAAATAAGGGTAATGTTGGAATTTTTAATAATTTGTAGGGGTGAAGGTACGGGTGTAGGGGTATGAGGTGAAACTTCCTCTAAATTTCTAATATATTTTTTTAAAGAATTATTATAAGATTATTAGATATTTTTAGCATAAATATGAGGTGGATTCTAGGGTGAGGGTCCAATTAGGTCCCTCACCGGTGAACCACGAGAAAAACACCAATAGATTAAATAAGTGGTTCAGATTTATTTAAATTAAAAGAGGGAACATGTAGAATTGCTCACATTCAATCATATCCTGCAATGGTTTTACCCTATGTTACAATTCGTGTAGAAATTCTTCCCATAATCAGATAACTGCTATTCCCCTCAAACCATCAAATTTGTAAATCAAATTACATGAACCCTAAAATTAAAATAAAAAAAATTCTTCTTCCGGTTAAAGTCATAATATCTTTGAGTGATGTTTTACCCTAAAATTAAAATAAAAATTTGCAATGGTTTTACCCTAGTTTTTGAATCTGATAAAGTCATAATATCTTTGAGTGATGTTTTACATGGCTGATGGTTTATTTGGACCGAATATCATTTCTATTTCATCAATCAAATAATAATTCTTCCGCTGGTTGTGCTTATATTGTTGAATCTATTGATATTTGAGTGATTTCATTGCAGGATATGATTCTATTGCGGAAGAATCATATTGATATTTGAATCTATTTCATTCGGAAGAATTATTATTATTTGAAACCAGCGGAAGAATTATTATTATTTGTGGTTGTGCTCACATTCAGTCCAAATAAAACAGGCAGGGAGACTGTGATAATTCAGTCCAATAGATTCCGAAGGAAATAGCTTATAATAATTCTTCCGAATGGAATAGCTTATAATAATTCTTCCGAATGGAATAGCTTTGAAACCAGCGGATATTATTATTTGAATCTATTGATATTTGATTGATTCCATTGCGGAAGAATCATGGCAGGACGAATTTGTACACGAATTGTAACATAGGGTAAAATCATTGCAGGATATGATTGAATGTGAGCAGTTCTACATGTTCCCTCTTTTAATTTAAATAAATCTGAACCACTTATTTAATCTATTGGTGTTTTTCTCGTGGTTCACCGGTGAGGGAACTAATTGGACCCTCACCCTAGAATCCACCTAAATATAATATATAATTTTGATATTATTTATATTATTCATTTAATTTTTTTTGGTCAGCTGAGTTGATGTTTTTATTTTAAATTTAAATAATTTAATTTGGTAAAATTATGTTAACATTATTTTAAAAAAGTACAACATAAAAAACTAATAATTTTAAAATATAATATAAGAAACTGAAAAATTGTTCAACTATGAATAAATATAAATTGAATACTCACTAATTTAAATACATAAGTCACCTAAAAAAAAATCAAATATAAGTTACTCATTAATAAAATAATATTCTTTCAAAAAAAAGTTACTCATTAATAAAATAATATAAATTGAATACTTATTAACTTAAATACATAAGTCCCCTATAAAAATCAAATATAAGTTACTCATCAATAAAATAATTTTTATCCCTTCAAAAAAAAATTATATGACTTTTAAAATTTGTTGAATATTTTACTAGTATTTTCAATTGGTTTTTTCTTACAAACAAAAGAGTAGTAAAAACAAGTCTTTGTGTGAACTCTATTTTGTTTAGAAGTGACAAGTCACGAAGTTCTTATGCCTTCTAGAAATCAAAACCCAACAGCCACCTTCCACTTTCTGCCACCTCATCACATGTACGCGGTTTTGCCATCATCACTCATCACTCACTATCACTAATCACCTCCCCCCACCTAATTATTGCAATGAAATTTGAAATTAATGAAATTAAAATGACAATCCCAATTACCAAAAACCAAGTTTTATTTCGACATTTGGCAGTTACACGCAAACCTCTGTATCACTTTCTGCGAAGTTTCATTTCAACATCTCATCTCCTCTGCAAACAAATCTCATTTCCTATTTTATCTATGGGTATCGATTAAGGATTTTATAAAGGGAAATATAAATTGTTACATCATTTTTTAATATTTAGAATAAGAGTCTCGTTAATTACTACCCTCACAGCAATAGTTAAGATATCTATAAATAGAAATTGTATTTTGGAAATATAAGATGTTACTTTTAATAAAGTAATAATTACACAACTTTTCATAAAAACTTATTTGTTTTGGATGTTAAACCAATACCCTTAAAACACTGGTTAGCATTCTCCTTAAAATAATCATTAGACAAAAATAAATAAATTAATTTAAATGGTACTAAATGTTAACTTGTGCGTATGACAAAAACTGAGATGGAAGGAAAGGATCAGTTTGTGTGTTACACACATATATTTTTTTTTTTATAGAGATTAGTCGTTAAATTGAGATGAAAACTTTGTATCATAACATGTTAATAAATAAATAGTTATTAGCATTCTCTTTTATTAATTTATAAATTTAATTTAAGCAAGGTAACAAGAAAAATTAAAATTTTATATTATAAAAAATACATTTTACAATATAAATATTTTTAATTTCACAAAAAAATATATGTTAAAATAATAAAGTCAAATTATATTTGATTCCAATTTAATTAGATGAATTTTTAAAACAATCTATTTTTTATGACTTAAATATAAACAAAATAAAGATGTATTTAGTCTAAATATAGACCAAAATACACCTTAAGAAGTAAAAATTACATATACATGATTTTGACTAAAAAATTATTTAATTATTTAACTTTTTAGGGGAAAAATAAATAATGAAGTAACTTTTTGAGTAAAAATAATTATTAGAAGTATAAAATAAATACAATACCCAATTCACCCTTTCTCATCATCCATCTATATCTATATATTAACACTTGTCACTATTGTTGTCATTTTCTTTTCCACACACACCAACTGCTTGTTGTGCAAAGTAACATTGATTACAAATACACATACACATACACATACACATAGGTAGTATATCTTTCAAGTTTATCATAACTTTTGAGAAAAAATGGAGAACAACAATCAACAATCCTTTTGGCAATTCAGTGATCAACTTCGTGTCCACTCATCAAATCTAGCAAACCTATCTCTCAATGATTCAATCTGGGGTAACAATTACTCTTCCTCCAAAAATCAAAGGAGAAATTTTGATACCAAATTTGGTGCTGAAATCATCAACAACAACAACTCTGTTTCTCTTGGAAAATCCCCTGTTTCTGATCATTTCAATAATGAAGGATCATCATTTTTCTCTTTTGATGTTGGTGTTTCCCCTCTTAATGGAGGTTTTAACAAGGGAATTTATTCAAAACCTTCTTATGGTGGGAATGTTACTAAAGGTGAAGATGAGATTTTTCATCCATCTAAACCTTCCAAGAAGAATTCAAACCCTAATAAGAAACAAGGGGAGAACAATAACAACAGTGATGGAATTAAGAACAAGGATTCCAAGGCTGCTGCTGACAAGAGATTCAAGACTTTGCCACCAGCAGAGTCTCTTCCTAGGAATGAAACCATTGGTGGGTATATCTTTGTCTGTAACAATGATACCATGGCTGAGAATCTCAAAAGGCAACTCTTTGGTAATCATCCTTTCTTTCCTAAATTGCAATTCTTATTATTATTTCCGATTTTTTTCCCCTTCAATTATGCAATTGTTTTTTTTTTATTATTATTAAAGAGGATGCAATTGTTGTCGTCGTCATTAAAAAGGATACAAATTATTATTATCATCTCTTGTAAAAAAAAATATTATTGTTTTTTTTAGGAGATAAAAATATTATTGTTATCATTATCATCATCATCTCCAATTAAAAAATGTATATTATTTTGCTTTTGATGCTATATGTTCTGGTTTTTTACTTTGAAAACTCGGTAATCAGCCCAATTCCGACGGTCCAATCCCACCCTTGAGGGCCCATTTAAGACCAGTAAAATCATATACGTAAAATTATATATGAACAAGTCCATTGAAATTAACACGGGTATGAGAGGCCAAACATAGTGTTAGCTTGGGTGGCCTTGGCTGCCCCATTTTTATATTTTGTTTAATTTTTTTATAAATTAGTGTAATTTTGGGTTTAGCTACTCTCATAATATAGATTTAACTACCCCAAATAAATTTACTTTGAAAATTATTAGTAGAAAACAAAACATTATCACTTCATTGATGCATTTATTTTTCTTGTTTTGACACTTTGTCAACAACAAAAATTGTCAAGATAATATTCGTAAAAGTATTTTTTTATCTTTTATATATTTGGCCCCTTCGAATTTTTTTTGGCTAGCTTTGCCGCTGCCGGGGTATATGACTATATGTTCTCTGATTGTCTATTTGTAGCTTTATTTTGTTTACCATGTATGGGGCGATATCGCTGCACTGCTTAGTTTAGTTATGATATGTAATTATGAAGCCTGAAATTTTGCAGTTATTGTTGGCTCAGGAAAGTGGCATAATATATTTACTATAGATTGGTGTGTTAGCCATATAAGGGATAATAACCTGTTGTTCAATTTAATGTCAATTGCAATTGCAATTTTTGAAGTGTTTAATTATTATCATCACAATCACAATAGCCTTCAGTATCAATTATTTATTTATTTTTCTTTTGTGAATGTTTGTGTTTTTAGGTTTGCCTCCCAGATACAGGGATTCAGTTAGGGCCATTACTCCTGGGTTGCCCCTTTTTCTTTACAACTATACCACTCACCAACTCCATGGAGTTTTTGAGGTATGATTTACTTGGTTAATGTCATTTTCTTTCTGACCTAATCACATTTATGAGACGGTTAGTTAGGGAAGCCAAACTATCCATTAAAATTGTGCATTAGGCATCATAATAAAGTAATTACCAGCCTCATAATTCCAATACATTTGGCATTTTGGAACTTCATTTCCGCTGTGTCATAAGTCATAACATGTGGTGGGGTTGTTTATTTGTTTAGGCTGCAAGTTTTGGTGGAACAAATATTGATCCAACGGCTTGGGAGGACAAGAAGTGTGCTGGCGAATCTCGTTTCCCTGCTCAGGTATCATTTTCGTTCCAACCTGTACGGCCTTAGTATGCTACATCAGCCGTAAAGAGACGAGACAGTAGATTTAGATGGTCTCGTCCCCATGGCTACTGGCATCATACAGCAGGAGAGTTTCATGTCATATTTTCTGTCTCTTGATTTGCTAGTTTGTGGAAAACTAAGAATATTTTCTTAAACATTGATGAATACAGGTAAGAGTGATTACTAGGAAAACATGTGAGCCACTAGAAGAGGATTCATTCAGGCCAGTTCTTCACCACTATGATGGACCTAAGTTCCGTCTTGAGCTGAATGTGCCTGAGGTATTTGATCGTTAACTTGTGCTCAATATATTGAATTATGGATCCTTTTTTTATTTTTTATTATTTTTGAATAATATGGATCCTTTTTTTTATTATTATTTCATTTCAAACTAAATTGTGCTTTCTTTTATGGGTTATAGGCATTGTCTCTGCTGGATATTTTTGAAGAACAAGATGCTTCCAACAACTCTTTCAAGGTTGTGTCAGCATAAAAGGGATACAAATTACAAAGAATAAAGGAAAAGAAATTGCAAGTCAGAAAGACAGTACTAGATAATTAGAGATTTGGGTTTGTTTTTATAGCTACGGACTTCAAAATAGAGTCTGTAGATATTTAAAAAACAATTTGAGAGGATGTTTGGATATTCAGCCTATATATTGTGTTATAGAGCTGCTATACATGATTGTCCAATTTTTCTTTTGTTTGGGATTTTACTATCATACCATATTTAAGAGAATACAGTAATAATTAGTATTGAACTATTTTGCGTTTGGTTTTTATGCAAAGCTACCAATTTACGGTTGAATGGTTCATTATAGGGTTAGAAACGCAACAAAATAAATTTGTGCTTGAAACGTTGATAACTTGATATGCTTTCAACTTCTGGAAATCTCAACTCTAATTTCTTTTTTTTAATTAGATCTTTGACCTCTATTACATGCTCTAATGGATTTAGGCCCTTTTTTTATTAATACTAAACTAAGGCTGTAGCCTCTAGACTAATCCCTGAAAAAAAAATTGAAGGTAAGAGTTGTTAATTTTTATGGAAAAAGATAGATAGACACTTTTTTTTACATCACACTATTACTCTCATATTTTTTCTCTCAATATTTTTGCTACATGTCACAATTATGTGTGGGAGTGAAATGGTGTATGCCACTTAAAGTGGTCCATGTATAAGAGCTCAATTTTAAATTTTTATTGTTGTCTAATGATCATTCTAAGTTAGATTTTGCATCCTCATTTATTCTTTTGACGGTATAGGTATTGTTTTTCTTAAAATCAAAATCTTGATCGGAGAAATTAGACTATCATCTCAGTCAAAAATAATGTTCTTCTACTAATGAGAAGACTTTGCCATTTCATTATGTCATTATATTGGTACAAATTAGAACAAAAGTTTATTTGAAGAGAATGATTAGGTGATCTATTTCATGAATGAAGAAAAATTATACGTATGTGATGTGATATGAATAGCTGTGGTGTGTTCAGAGTATCGATATGCTTCGATCGTGAATTATGCGTGCTGCTATGGTTTGGTGATCTACCTAGGGTCAAATACTAATGTACAAAAAGCATTTTGTTGGTTGTCTGTTTTGTGAATCGTGATTGATCATAGAAGTAGATAAACTTAAAAGGTACGTTGATCCATAAATTAACAATAAAATAGCTTATCCTTTCGTTCTTTTTGGGGGGCTATGGATGTATAATAAATCGTAGTAAAGTTCTTTAGGCGTTAAAATTTATTCTTTTGTTACAACGAATAGCTATAAATTATTTAAATAACCTGTACTAGTTGTCCCCAAAAAGAAAAACTTGTACTAGTAGCTACTTTTGACGAAGTACAAACAAAGAAGCATTCTTTCGTTTCCACTAATTGACTATAGTATAGTCAACTATACATTTTCATTTTTTTTTTTGTTGAGGGAGGGGTACACATTACTCCCCTCCGTCCCGCAATAGATAACCTATTTGAAAATATGCAATTTTAACCTAATTTACTTTGACTATATTTTTCTACTAATATACAAAGATAAATAATATCATATAAGATGTTGTTAGATTCGTCCCGATGAGTATTTTTAAAATATCAAAATTTTATAATTTTTCTAATATATTATTCAAGATATTTAAACTCAAAATTATGCAATGATATGTGTAATAGGGTCAACTGTGTCATGTATTATAGGACGGAGGGAGTATCATTTTTGTGCTAATTTTTAAAAAAAAATTATGAGTCAATTTTGCAGTTGGTATGTCAAAACTAGCTGGCAACAGCTATTATTTCGGAGGAGGTGCCTTATGGTATAAGTAAAGATAGATATTAATCAGTTGCCACACTTATTTATTTTTGCCACATTTTTTTTTCTTTTAGCTTTTAATGGTTAGAATACCCATATATATTTGGGATATTAACTTACTCTCGTTAAAAAATATGAAAAACTAACTTAACAAATCTACTTCCACTTGTTTTTGACCAATAACTCAAACCTTTTTTCAAATAACTACTTAAATGAGTAGATATTTACGTGATTTTATAAAATAAAAAAAAAATGTAACACTTCGATGTCAATTTGGATAAACTAGTTTAATTTATTAAAAAAAAATGTAACAATTTGCCATTTGCAGTTCAATTTTTGGGTTGATGTCATGTACGACAAACAAATATTCATGTTTAACAAATACTGAATAATGTTTACGGTTCTTGCTCTGTTTCATCATTTTGATAAATCCTTAGTATTTATTTTGGATACAGACCCTTTCCTAAGAGTCTTCATTTTTTGTTCCCCAAAATTGTCATCTAAATATGCATAAAACCGCATTTTATACACCTACCCATGCAATTGTGTCTAGGCGCACAGGGTTGCGCTTGGGTGTAAAAAACAACTCCAAAATACTTCATATAGATCTGTTGCGCTTGGACGCAAATCTTCTGTGCCTAGGCTTAAATTGAAAAATGACTAGAAAATAGATTTTAAGACATTTTTAGTTGTAAGGGTTAAGGAGTTGAATGTCCAAGGTTCAAATTATGAAAAGGAGAAAAAAAAGGAGTTGGGTTGTCTTGGTGTGGTTTGGATGGGTGGTCGTGGTTTTTTTAGACCCGTATTTGATGTCGAAACGGTTCGTGGACGGAGCTATAAAAGGGGGTGGCTGGTGTTGATTAGGTGAGGATGTGGGTGATTGTTTAGGTATTTGTTGTGAGTGATTTCTAATGGAGGCAACTTCTGTTACTCGGATCCATTTCCGTCGTCCCTAGCTCTTGTTTGTGTTTTTTGGTTGTTAAGGTGTTTATGGTGTTTTGAAGGTGCGTGTCCCGTTGAGTTGAGCCTTTTCCTTTTGATTTGTTTGATGTTTGCACCACCGCATATCATGTCGTTTGTCTTACATATTGTGTGTTGGTTTCCGATGGGCCGGTTACCGGTTACTTTTGCTTCGAGATCGGGAGTTGGTGTTTAGCTGCAATCTTGTTTGGCTTGATATGGTGTTTCTATGGTGTGCCGAGAGTGAGGGGTGCCCTTTCTATCTGGTGGGCCGATCACTTTTGATTCAAGATCAGGAGTCAGTTCTTTGGCTCAAGTTTGGTTTTGGGCTTTTTTTTTTGTTCTTTCGGTGTACGAAGGTGGAATGGTGGTGGAAGCTGAACGATCTTTCGGATAGGAGCTTTTTAGATGTGGCTCAACTTTGGTGTTAAGAACTGGGAGTTTAACTTTGAGGGGTGTTCTTTGGGGTGAGTAGTGACGATGGGTAGTGTTGGATATAGTTTTACAGTGGTCGTTTTCGTGAAGACGTCTGTTTTAGGTGGTGATGTGTATTTTGGTGGGTGTTAAATGAAGGGTATGGTTAGGTGTTGTGCGTAGGGGTGTCCTTTAGGGTGTTTATTTTATGGTGTTCCATCTATATACGACGCTTTTAGTTTGTATTCTCTGAATCACTGATCTCTGTTCGTCTTGAGCAGAAATCTGATTGTTAAATAAAATTTGTTGTTAAAAAAAATAAATAACTCAGTAACATTTGCGGTTAAAAAATAATTGTTTGAGAGGTGATACTAGATATTTACAACAACAAAAAATTATAGGATATGGCTACATTGATTGAAGATTTTGATTTTTCTTTTTATAAGTTTGAGATATTGATTTGTTCACTGTTTTATTACTTTTCTCAATTCCTTTTGTTTGTCTACTCTTCTTGCACTTTTAAGTCGTCTATTCTTTAAATATGAAAGTTAGTTATCAACAAAAATATAATTATATCACATTATAATTAATTATATGGTGTTTGATTATTTAAAAACAAAAGAATTGTTGCATTGTTCAACAACAAAAGTTGTCTTTGATTCATTTATTTGATAAAGTGAAGCTTCTCTTGCAGGTTGAAAACTAAGAATGATAATTTAACTTTTGAGTTTCATGTATGGTGTATTAATCTTTTTCGGTCTATGAGTTATTATATTACTTACTTAGTGTTTATGTCTTGTTTTTTGGCTAGTGTTTGTGATATGTTCTTTTTTGCTTTGTTGGTATCTGATTTATAATTTTTCTTTGCATTGACTTTTGATTTCTCACATTGCACTCTGTATTGGTTAAGATCTTTTTGTGGTTAATATATTTAATTTTGACATCTTTAAAAAGTATACAGTCTATATAAACTTAGCTCAGAGTTGGGGTTTAAACCCGGTTGCCTTAACAGTAAATTTGAATTGAATGAGTTTTAAATGTATTGTATATTATATTATAGGGTCTTGTTAACTAGTGCATCCGGGGCACTCTTTAAGCATCTCAAATTTAGTAACTATTCTTTTAAAAAGTCAACTATTATAATTTCCAATGCATTCGTTACACAACTTTTCATTAAAAACTTATCATTTAAAGTGCTCAGACAATGCTCCAGAGGCACTCGTTAATATTTCTCTATATTATATTATATGGACATATGAATAGCATCAAATGGGTCCATAGCTCAGTGGTAGAGCATTTGACTGCAGATCAAGAGGTCACCGGTTCGAACCCGGTTGGGCCCTTTTTTGAAATCCATATTATTTTTTTCCTTTTAACCACCGATTGCTGCCCAATAAATCCAGCTGGTTTTATTTTAATTTTTTGTGACTGAAAGCTGCAACTAGTTCAATAGAAGGAGATTGTCGTATCATAGAAGAAGAAGAAAAAATTATTAGTAACTTTTTTCACAAATATTATAGAAAGAAAAAAAAATTGTCTTCAAAGGAATCAAGATATAATTTATAGAAAAACATGAGTACTGAGAAGTGTAACTTTTTTATTGAACAGATTGTAAGGTCTATTTTTTGATCAAAAGTGTACAATGAATTCAAAGAAGGGGACATTAATCTTAGGCTTTGTTTGGGAGTTGGATTTTGGAGGGGAGGGGAGGGAAAGGAAAGGCTTGTGGAGTGGTAAACCCTTGTTTGTGAGTTTTAAAAAACCAAGGGAAAGGTTTTGGGGGGCTTATTTGTCCAATTTTAGAGTTCCCCCAAATTGGGGGGTTTTGGAGGGTTAAGGATACAAATTGACCATTCTACCCTCACAATAATTCAAAATTCCAATTTTAGCCCTAACCTAA
>Ga0315914_1010985_pt1 | contig 11054 bp, 7 predicted proteins | sample MpolenodulesMG_FD_203920 | JGI IMG/M metagenome (GOLD analysis project Ga0315914, IMG submission 203920) | Medicago polymorpha root nodule microbial communities from Los Angeles, California, United States - elongated nodules | ecosystem: Host-associated > Plants > Roots > Nodule | place: USA... | reverse complement strand
GACAAAACAGCACCAATTTCCATCCAATATTTCAACCAATTCCCAGCAATCAAACCAGCCACATGTGCAAAATACCCACCAACCCAAACTTCTTGATCAAGTGGCATAGCACCAGTAGTAGCCAACAAAGGAATTATATAACCCAAACAAGTTAACAATCCAGCAAATAACAAAGCTTTTGGAAAAGTTTTATGTGGCTCTTCAACTTCACCAGCTAAAGTACTAGCACTATCCCAAAAATTCAAGTTCCAAAAAATAGTATTGAAAAAAAGTGTCCAATCTTTTTCCAAACCCTCTTGTCCTAAACTTAACCATCTACTAGGATCAATTTTAGGCACTGAAATCAAAGACATTAACACAAAGGGCAAAAGGGAGATAACACCTAAACCAACTGCAGTATAACCAACTATAGCTAAACCAGAATAATTCAAAAAAGACAACAAAGCAGTTGAGACAAAAACTGACGCAGTACGAGGTAAACCTGAAGACAAAACAGGAATCACAACTTTGAGATAATCTATGCATAGAATTGGGAATGCTGCTAAATTTATGACAGCACAAAAATATTTCCAATATCCCATAAGAGAACCCCAAAATGGACCAAAAGCTTCATTAGCCCAAATAACAAATCCACCATTTCCTGGGAAAGTTGTAGCTAATTCTGCAGTTAAAAGAGCCTCTGGAATACTCCAAATAAATGGGAAAATTATAAATCCAAGAATTGCAAAAAGTGGACCTGCAGCACCTACTGTTGCTTCTTCACCATAAGGTCCACCAGATACCTCAAAGTAGATGAGAAAGATTAGAGGGAGAAGTGCTAGCTTTTTTTGTGATTTGGTTTTGGGGTTTGGTTCTTCTTCTCTTTGGTTTAGAAGATGTTGATGATAGGAGTTTTGTGTTGAAGAATGAAGGGAATCAGAATCATAAGCACCCATGTTGGATTCTTGTGGATTTGGCTTTAGAATTTGGAAATTTAAGGCTTTTATTTTGATGATATATATTCCAATTCCAATGTCTAAGGTGAATAATAAGATTATAGAAAGATAGTGGCAATTATTTGTTCTATCTGACTCATGTTTATATGATGCTTGCACACATCTTATACCCAATACAAGAAGGCAAAGACATGTATTATTGTAATGTATGCATGCAATGTGTTTATTAAAAAATGTAATTTAATTTAATAACTATACTTTCTAATATGTTGGTTATTAGCAATCATTTATTTAACTACTATTCCCTCCGTTTTAAAGTAATATATTCGAGCTAAAGCCCTTTTGTTATCCAAATAAAAAAAAAAAAGTAATATATCCATTGGTAAAAAAAATTAAATTTTTTCATAAAATAATGAAACATTTCACATTTCAATCCAATATACCTTTTTTTTTCCTTTCAATCACTCTAATTAATAGTAATTTCATAACTCAATTTAACATCTTTCACTTTATTATTGATATAGTTTTTGCTTGTAATGGTAATGTCGTTGTTTTGATTTGTTAATAATGAGGATCATTTTGTAATTTTTCATTTCTTAGCACTTCCGGTGTTCTAATTTGATTTTGTTTATATATTATTTCATTTTTTGCCTTAAAAAAAAAAGAAGAGATGTTTCCTTCACGACGGTCTAATCGATTTAGTTGGATTTCAAATTGAAATTTGATTTAGTTATGTTGAAGTGTGGCTTGTTGATTGGTTATTGAAGAGGTAAGCCAAAGGTGCAAGCAAGTAAGGGCCAATGGATGAATGGAGTAATAATATGTTTGTTTATGTTTTTTTTTTTTAAAAGAATGTTTGTTTATGGTGAAATGATATTTGTACAACCACTTTATTACAATTTTTTGACAAATTTCTCTCTCATACTTACATTATATTCTTATACTCTCTCTTCATTTTTCTCTCTCTATTATTTTGGACCAATGAGAAGAAGAAAAATTAAAGTTGTTCCAAATGGTTGTATATATCACTAATGTTGTTTACGTTAACGTTGTTCTCCACTTCCTTCACCTTCACGTGTTTATTTAATGAATAATAGTAACCTTGATTGTCCTTAAAAAAGGTAGTTCCAATAGCAACTGATCTCAACCATTCTTATAATAAAGGAACGCCAAAATTGCATGTGTTTATCAATTCAACTTTATGTTCACCATGACTTTGTAATAATATTAATAAACAAAATTCTAGTTAGAGATTGTAACAGATTCGCTGCCGTTTATTTGATTTTACATAACAAATTGATTAAGTTTTCTCTGGAGGGAATTTAGTGTATATTTTCTAGAATCTCTTTCTTTTTAAACTATAAAATTTGTTAATAACTAAATCTTTACACAAGATGAACAAGAACATGTTGACAGAAATTACAAAACAAAGGTGTTATATATAGACGAAACATCCTAAAGAAATAAAACCATAACAACAACAATAGAGACACCACCTAAAAAATCTAACCACCAAAACCAAATTCAATACTTAAATCAAAGTCAAACCACTGCACTTCCTCACAAGTGATCATCGAAACAAAAGTCAATCACCTATCAAGTATCAACTGTTGCTCACCATGACCCTTCCAAATATAACCATCTAACCGATTGAATCTCTTGAATCACTCCCTATGGTGGAATTTTACTCTTTTTTTTTGTGAAGGATAATTGAGTCATCTCAGAATAAGCGACTCATTTCACTTTTCAATGCAATATTAATCAATGACAACTTAGAAGGAAGATCTTTTCTGATTACTTCTAAAAGGGAGTCCCAAATACTTGAAAGAGAAGTGATAATTGTACAATCATTTGATGATAACTTTTATGACAACCTTCCTTTTCTCATTTCTTATTGGCCAAAAACAATAGAGAGAATAATGAAGATAGAGGATAAGAATATCATGTGAGTATGAAAGAGAAAGTTGTTCAAAATAGTTGCACAAATATCATTTATCTACTTGAAAGGAATTTGACCAACCCTACAATATAACACATTAGACGCCTCACCCAACCAAGTATCTAACACATTCACTCTGACCATAAACTTTTGTGAAGGTTCAACTTGAGACCAGAAATAAGTTCCAAAAACGACAAGATAGATTTGATAGAACTAATATTAGTCCAACTTTTCTCACCTAGAACTATAAACTAGTGAAAAAGACCAGCGTTGACTAAAGCATTGAACAAAGAATTGAGACCTTGAGCAATCAATAAAAAAATGATAAATGATTACTTTGTCTTAATCCTCTCTCCAACAAGAATTCATCGGTATGACTTCCATTGACAAGAACAGAAGCAGAAGTCGAACTCACGTATACTCTTGCGTTAAGATTATTTTGAATCCTTTTGTTATTTTTTTTCTTGTAACATTGTAATTGTTGTTTGTTTCGAACAAAACAATTTTTTAAAACATTATAATCTCACTTTCGTTTTTCTTTTACATATTATAAAAAAATGAGAAAAATAATCTAAAAACTGCTATGAGAAACTGTTTTGAACAACTTCTCAAATATTATTTATATAACTAACTTTTTTCAAAAGTAGTAGTACTTTTTACCATGAACAAACACAACAAATTCTACTTTTATTCAAAACATCTTTAAAAATTAATCTTTAAATTATTGAATATCAAAATCATATTTTTAAAATTTATTAACAAAGTAGGAACTTTGTTGCAGCAGAAACCAACCTTTAATGAAAAGTCTCTGCCTTAAACTTAAAAATTTGGATGCAACAATCATATTTACTTTTAAAATTTTATTGACTATCTCCATAGTAATCCTAAAGTACGTTGTTCTTGATCTATATTTCAATACGTTGATATTTTTTTGTTGGTAGATAGACGAAATGACAAGTAGTCATTGAAACTCACACACATAAATAGTAGGGTCGAAATTCAAACCTTGATCACAACATCTGACCCAACAATATGGTTGATATTCTATAATTTGTATTTATGATTTTTTGTTACACAATTAAATTCCATCCTGAATTGTCTTGTAAGACGTGGGTGGTTATCATTGAAGCGATGCAATACACGCTTTTGATCGTACAAAAAAAACCTTATGCTAGTTCTTGTATGTTTTATTTTAGTCTGACTTATATTAAGAACATTATCTTGAGAATGAAATGAAATAAATTTAAAGTCAAAATTTAGGTTATGCCATGTGTTACTGTTGAAGTGTCGCTTGTTGATTGGTGGAGAAGAGGATAGTCAGAAGTACGGTGCAAGCAAGCTAATAGTGGAAGCTTCTCAAATTGAGTCAATCTCAATGAATGATATATTGTTCTCCACATGTTATTTGCGTTCACGTCTTATCATAACTATAATTGTCTTTAATGTTGGGGGACTATGGTTGTTCCAACAGAAAATCTCAACCATTTCATATCATAATCATAATAAATCAAGGGCAAAACTGCATGTGTTTTCTGATCTTATGTGATCGAGATTTGATAGGCCGAACTTGTGAGCATGTTAGATGGAGCCATTGACATGTTCCACCATAGAAATTAGTTTCAAATAATAAGAAAAAACTTCAGTAGATAAATCATAAATGTGCGTGCCTATAACCAAAACATAATTAAACTTACGTCATGATTATCTCAGTAAAAGAAAAAAGGAAGCACTATGATTAAATGTTTGTCTTTATTTTTGTAATGAAAAATCCAAATAGGATAAAATAAAATGCGTTTGCCGGGAGTCGAACCCGGGTCTATTGCTTGGAAGGCAATTATCCTAACCGTTGGACTACAAACGCTTGTTGGAATTGTTGCGAAACAAATAATATATATAATATAACATATTATTTATTATTGTTTGTAGTGTATTAGTCAATTATTCTGTGCCTTTTGTGCAATGCAATTCGTGCGTTTGGGGAAGAAGGTTCAGAGCTATAGCTATGGAGACAATTCCTGTGAAGACTATTATTCCTTCAACATCACTGATTCACAATCATGCTTTCAAAAGAAAATCAACAAAACACATAACCTCTTCTAGAAGAATTTCAAGTTCAAGACATGTATGCTTTTCTATTCAGGCCAAATTCTCTGATGCTAATTTTCAAGGTAACTCCACTTCTCAATTTCTTCATTAAACTATTAAAAATCTTAACTTTTAATGTTTGGCTTCACTTAGATGGATTTTAATTTTTCTCTTTATTTTGGGATTCATTTTAATATATCAATTGGAGAGAAAAAAATAAAGAAAATAAATATATGATTCAAAATTTTGGAAGTTTTTTATTGGAAGGAAGCTTTTTAAGCAATTTGGGAGTAATTTACATGCCTGATTTGCTGTTTGCATATATATATATATATATATATATGTGGCATATGTGATGATTATGAAACTTCAATTATTTATGTCTTCTTTTTTTTGTTAAAGTATTGGTCATCCTCACATATTTTATTTTTGAATGAAACCTACTCTTTTTAAACTTGTTTGTAGTTATTATTGTCAGGCCTAGCAAGTGGTATATTAAATATTTCAGTGTGGTGAGTATTTAATGATTATAGTTTGGTTAGTTTTGGGCTTTTGGCTGTCAAAGTTGTTGTTTGTGTCGTCTGATTTGTGTATCTACAACTTAGTTTTGTAAACGTACAAAATTTATACTTGCTTGTCTAGTGACTTTGACAGAATCACAGTGGACCACCATGTTTTTACAAAAGTTACACTTTCGAGTTTGAAAAGATAACGGTGCCACTGTGATTTCGTCAAACACACTGTCAATCAAAACATGCACTTCATACTTTGGAAGTATGTATACATCTTTTTGTATGCTTTACAGTTATGCGCTCAAAAGCTTGAACTTAACCAGTTTCTAGTAGCATATGGTCTTAGTGGACGGTAGAACTAATCAGCTCCATGCTTCTTGGAGTATAAATTTTGGACCAAATAAAGTAATTTCTTTTTGTTAATTTCACCAAAGGCCATTTGTGTCTTGTCTGGTGTCTCTGTTTGTGTCGTCGATTCATAGCTAACTCGTTTGTGCCGCAGATTTTCGGAGTTATGCCAGACCATCAGGAGTTTTGCCAGCCTCTGACGTGAAAGTATACACAGATACATCCTTAGAAAATACTTTATCTTCCCTTACGGAGGATAAATCCAAATCTTTATTCAGGGTCAAGTTGGTTACCAGCAACTTATATGGCTCAAATATAAGTGACTTCAATGCTGGAATTCTCCTGTGTTTGATAGATGAAGATGGAAATTCCATATTGAAGAGAATACCAATGAGTTTGATGACGGATCATTCTACAGAATCAGGGGATATACTTCATTTCCAAAGAGGTTCCGTTGATGAATTCATTTTTGAGGGTCCGAAAATTGCAAGACTTGAGGCTATTTGGGTCGGTGTTGATTCGGGTAAGTTATTCTAGTTTATATTTTTTTTTTTGGAGTAATTAAGATTCAGTAGACATCATCTTTGACCTTCAATTTTGAAATCCCTTTAATCAACATCTGTCTTCCCTCAAATTTTTTCAAGTACTGTTTGAAATTATATTTCCTGACATTTGGATCACATTCGACAACTTTCTAAATTCGACAGAAATGTTATTTGAGCATCAACTTGAGACAACTAAATTCGACAACTTTCTAAATTGTTAACAGGGTTCGCACAAATGTTAAAAGAAGTGTTACATTTGGTTAATAGATATATCAGGTGCTGCAACTAAAAACTTATCTACTAAACTTTACTAACCACAAATTTAAACGTGATTAACCTTGATTTTCAAGTGTTCAAATCTACATATAGTTGGAACACCTGAAATCATGGTTAATAATATTCGAATCTACAAATTTCCGATCTTGTTTTCACCACTAACTACTCATTGAACTACATTAAACATGTATGTGAGTTGTGTTAATAATTTAAATAGTTGTCGAATTTTGTTGTCCCAAATTGATGTTCAAATAACATTTTTGGTTTTAAAAGCATTGTACAATTCCACCAGTGGCATATCAATGTCATTTCCCCCATTAGGATTCCATCATATATTAGCTGTCCCAACATATATTATTTATATTTTAAGAATATTACCTCCAAAACTTTAAATTTCTATATCTGCCACTGCATCAAATATAAGGTCTTGATGAAGCTTGAAAAATTAATGTTGGTTTGATCAATCGAGTTTATCTATTTAACAATACTCTTCTTCTTCCTCTAAGGTCAGGTCAATGGAGACTAGGAAATATCTCCTTAATAGTCATAAATTCTGAATGGCGACCATCATTGCCAGAAGAAGAGGTACCACCATACACCGGCTTCCAATACGACTTTCGAATTGAGGATGTATTGCTTGGTGAAGGAACTGATCTATCCATGTTGGAATTAAGACCTAACCTTGTGACTCAGCTCGAAGGGACCGATCCTATAAGTTTGTTCAAAAAAGAACTTTATGACAGTACATTGCTCCCAACTCCTGTGATCTCAAAGGAAGAAAGCATGAAGGAATATACAAATTTGAAATTCTCGTTGCTAATTTATGATGCTGTGCTGATATTTTTCGGCACATCAATTGCTTTCCTCTCAGCTGGTGAAAATACTGGGTTCACTTTCTTTGTTGGTGGGATTGGAGGCTTCTTGTATCTGCTATTGTTGCAGAGGTATGTGGACGGATTGCCAGGTTCAAAATTAATTACAAGCAACAAAGGAGGAACTGATGCATTGTTTAAAGGATTGAAGGCTCCTATAGTAAGTGTGGCATTGGCTTTAGGGTTTGCTGTATTTCTAGTGAAGTATAGCTCAGGAGATGGTATTGAAGTGTTCTTAACACCAAAAGATATCATAGTTGGAATGATGGGATTTCTTGCTTGTAAAGTTTCTGTGGTGTTGGCTGCATTTAAGCCTATAACACTTGGGCAGAAGTTACCTGGTGACATGTAATTATACACTTTTATACAAGAAACATTACACACAACACTGGGATACACTGTTAGGCATAATAACTCAATACAAATGTTATACTTTTATTAGTTATTTCATGCATATATGAATAGAATTTATATATATCGACAGTGTAAATACTTTTATATTGTCAATCAATTATAATCGTTAGATCATTGAATATGTTCTGACTTTAATCATTTCCAGGTATGTAAAATGCGCATATCACCAATCATCTCGTGGAAACACTGCCTAGTGTCTAATAGAGAAATATACCTGAACATATGTCTTGCATATGCATTGTGTTGGATATGATAATATAGATACTAGAAATTCGTATACTCCTGTTTCTGTTTTATAGGGGGGTTTCCCTTTTCAAATATGATAATATGGATACTAGAAAATTCGTTCAAGTTGTAATGATAATATAAGTCACGTACTCACGTTGTTTGCTAAAGATATGGGAAGAAACGTGAAACCACTGCACAGAATTCACGTGCTTGCATCAAGATTGAAATTGAATGCAGGCTAGCTCAGCTTACACACATTAAGAGAAGATTGGGTGGAAAATGGATTGTTAATAACTTTGTCAAAAAGATAAGGATACTCCATGTCTTCTAATAAGGTCACCATTTTAATTATACAAATTGTTCTCAAAAATAAAATACAAATTGTTGGTTTTGCCATTTTATCTGAATTAAGGTCATCATTATATTGCATTTTGATGATGCTGTGCCTATATTTAGCTTTGCAATGCATAGCCAATCCCAAACCTAGATAAAAGGAGAGGATTGTGGTAAGATTAGACAGCAGACGTAAAACTTAATCCAGTCTCTATGACTAACGCATTCGGATATCAATCTGAGACAAAACTAATCAATTTAGTATTGCAAATTAATCTGATTTTGGTTTATACACCTGGTTTTGGTAATCGATAGAACCTCAGTATGCTCATACAAGTTTTAATGAAGTGAAAAGGGAAGAATGGTACAAAACTCTGGATCGCTTTTGGGTAACCCTTTAAAACACGAGAAGTCGTGTTTTAAGACAACAAATTATGTTCCACCGGTTTTAGTCTAACTCCAGCAATAACTATCTTAATCAGTCATGTAAATTGTCTAACTTTGTCGCACAGGATATAATCATTGAGGGTCAATGGCATGCATGTCAATAAATAACCAAAATGTTGCACTAAAATAAGTTTTGAAAAAATAAAATTCATTTCAAGCAAAACAAAGAAAACAAGACTACACAAGACTGGTTAAAAAAAATCATAAAACACCCATTAAAAGATGTCAAAGCATTGTCCATCTACATAAACCCATCCCCATTAACGATAACCCTAAAATGAAAAAAGAAAGTCAACAGAGTTATAAATAAATATAAAAGGAAAATTTGGAGAAACATTCAAATTGATACATTGCATGCTGGAATGGTACACATGCCCACAAAAGCATCGCCTGCTCCTCAGCTTCTCTCTAGCAAAGATTCAATTATAATTCAGGTAAATAACACATCCAGTGAAGCCTAACTTTGAAAATAAGGATCAATTTGATTAACGGCTCTGGTTTCAACTGGTATATGAGCTTGCACATTACTGCACAAGTTGTTGGCAAAAGCAACTCGACTAAAGTCGTATCATAGAAAGTAGTCAGGGGTTCTTCTGGTTACATCTGGCTCTCCCCTCCTTGGTGCTGGCTCAAACTGGGATTAAAAATTAAGACAAATAATTTCATCTAACAAGCATTAATCACAAGCTTAAAAGTATTTTATCACGAAATAATTACAATGCTAACATAGCTTCAGCAAATACCGAGTGACAAGTCGTTTGAGTAAGAATTAAAAAGAATATAAGCTCAACCTGAATGAATGTGTGTCCTTTGCAGTCATCAACTTCAAGGATGGATGCCATGTTCCCACAGCGATAACAATAATTAGGAGCACTGAATATGGTAACCACCTTTTGCTCCTGCAATGAAGCACTATGAATCAGCCATTTATCACCACAGACGAAAACAATAACAAACCAAGTGAGAATCAAGTATTTACATGACCCCAGTTATATCCTTCCATAACCAGCTGGTGAGCTCTAGCAATCAGCTTCAAATTATTGGTATGGTTAAACTGCTCTGATATATCCTATAAAAGCAATACACACAGTCAACAAAAACTAATGATGACATGCAAGATCAATACAAGGTTTATACACAGTGAACTAATTACCTGGCCGAAGGTATATCCAGCACCTCTAGGAGAGATACCCCAACCACAACGATCATCCGGATCAGACCATAGAAGATCACACATGGGTCCCTCATGAGGAACTTCTTGCACACGATCAAAATTACGGATGTTGTCAAGGGTTTCAATGGATGGGGACAACCCACCATGAAGACAGAATATTTCAGATTCAACCTGCAAAAGTGAAGAATATGTCACTTCAGAAACATTATTTATTGAAAACCCAGAAAACTCTGTATTATACGAACTGCATCATGAGGTTTAAAGAGCAATATAAAAAGTATCAGTAGAGTACATTTTCAGGAAGAAACAAGAGACACAGGTAACTAGAAACAACTAAAAAGAAGATTGCAGAATGATCACAATCTAACCATCATGCTAAAAACTCCAATAAGAGCAAACAAAATATCATATAGTTCTTTCTAAAATTTAGTAAAAGCATACTGACCAATGCTGTCAATGGGAAGTAGTCAAACAAATCAGTAAACATCTTCCAAACATTAGCACTGCCATACCTGCAAACCAAATACGAAGAATATTCATTGACAAAGGATTGCATAACTTCAAATATGAAAGTTCTAAAATGAAATTTAAATATATATATATATATATATATATATATATATATATATATATATATATCAAACAGAAGAAAATGAACGATACCATAGTAAACAAGTTAAAATGAAGCAAACAGCCCAATTAGCGATATAATAAAAAATTTAAATCAATAATCAAAAAAATTATAAATCAAGATCATTAAAGAAAAAAATTGATATATTTTATAACTATATACTACAACTTGAACCTTGACATTGATGTAACAACATGATTAAAAGTAACGATAGTAAAAGATAGAACCCAGCACTATTTTTGTATGGTCCACTGAATTTGCTTATATTTCTTCTTCTTTTTAACATGACATAGTCATGTTATTATAAGTAAAACT
>Ga0315914_1010981_pt1 | contig 11057 bp, 2 predicted proteins | sample MpolenodulesMG_FD_203920 | JGI IMG/M metagenome (GOLD analysis project Ga0315914, IMG submission 203920) | Medicago polymorpha root nodule microbial communities from Los Angeles, California, United States - elongated nodules | ecosystem: Host-associated > Plants > Roots > Nodule | place: USA... | reverse complement strand
TCTAAGTGGTTAACTTAGCAACAAGGTGCAAGCCTGCTGAGGCTTAGAGAATACAGAGTTGTAATTGTTCAGGTGAACAAAGATTGTAAGGTGCAGGATTTGAGAGGTTATCTCAAGCATCATAGTGAAAAATCTCACAAGATTGTGAGGAGTGGATTAGCCCATATTGGGTGAACCACTATAAATCTCTGTGTGTTCTTTCTCTCTTCTCTATACTCTTTAATTACAGTATACACAACACACACTTGCACATTAACTTTATTAAACAGTTTTTGTGTATGAACTTCAAAACGTTCTGAAGTCAGAATATTAACTTAACACTTCCAAGTAAACTACTTGAGAATTGTTTTTAAGTTTCAGGATAATTTTTAAAGGGTCACAATTCAACCCCCCCTTCCTTGTGACTATTTTATCTACTTCAACATTTTCTATATAATTTTGATATCTCATTTTCTAATTGGCTCCCCCAATTTTTTATTGGGGAAACATGTTACTAGAAAGGTGATTAAGGAATCAAAAATAAAAATTCATTAAATTGATATGTAACTTTTAGATTTCTTCAACAGATAAATCAACCATGAGTGATTAGATTGCAAAGCAGAAAACTCAATGACACATGTGTTGTCGAGTTTGGACCAATTTGACATAGTCACTTGTGTGATTATTTGAAAGAGTTTATGAAAATAGCTTATGAGATGTTGATAAGATGTTTTCAACTTATTTTCGTAAGTTTTTTAAGATATACTTTGAAAATAGTTTATACAACAATAATTTGAGTTTAATTTATCAAATTTTATAATAATAAATTATACATAAACGTTTATCATGATAATTTTCAAATTAACTTGTTTATCCAAACATAACCTATGTATCTGTGATTTTTATTATATTTTACAAGACTCGTGATATTTACCACCTCATTCTCTAAATGTAAGATCTTTTTAAGAAAAACATGATAATTAATAAAGTTGGTTGTTGTACTAATTTTATTGACAACTTTTATTATTTCACAACTTTACCTTTTAGGAGAGAGAATGAGTTAATATTTTTATAGAGTAATTATCGCATATTGTAGAAAAAATATGTAACATAAATAGGGGCATATTATAAAGAAATAGTTAAAAAAATTTAAAGAAGCTAAAATAGAATATTTACTAAAAAGCTTGAAACTTCAGCACAAAAAGTGCCAAAAAACCAACTAAGAAAATATCAAATTACATCAAAATAGCAACATGAAACAGGGAATAACAAAAGGTCAAAGCAATCCCATTACAAAAAGATTCCGAAACAAGGTAAAGGGTTACGCTACCACAAATGATAAGTAAAAGAAAAGTTAGGGCGATTCCCTACTTAATTTTGTCAAGCATTTGTTGTAACAAGACCTCTTTTTGATGAAAAACCTGACCATTGCTTTCGCACCAAATCACATACACGCATGAGAGCCAAATGAGATTAAAAACTAAGCGGATCCTTTTTTGGAAAAGTGCCTAAAGTTCCCAATGAAATAAATGACCTGACACATGTTCATGATGTACCGTGATGAAACCAAGACAACTAGAAATATCGTGGCAAAGTTTCACAAAGAATTCGCAAGAAAGGAATAAGTGAAATGTATCCTCCATTATGCCACAAGCATCCACACAAAGCTGAACATAGGCTGAAGAATGTGTCTCCTAATTAAATTGCCTATTATAGGTAATCGATTACACAGCAGACGCCAAGCAAGAAAGTTGACCTTGAGGAGAACCTCCTTATTCTAAGTTGTGTTTGTGTGATCAGCTGGCAAGACGTTGACCGACTACATCATGTAATTATAAGCACTTGAAACATTGAATTTGTTGGAAGCATGTAAATGTCATAGCCACCTGTCAAGAAGATTAGGGTGCAAAACAATATTAGTTAAAATCTCATTGCACTCCCTAACATGATCCTCCTCCCAAGCTAATAACATTCATCTCCACTTCCATGCTTCACCATCCCCACACCCCCTTCCAAGAGAGTTCATTTCAGTCACCGCTGCCATTTTATTAACAACTAGATCAAAAAGACGGCTAAAACTACTCTTCTACACCACACCATCTATCCACGGATCCCACTAAAATAAAGTTTGAGTACCATCATCAACTTCCGAAAATTTGAAAGGAATCTTATAAAAATGGATAAAGAAAAAAAATTCAAAAGGGTCTTCTATTTAGAAATAAGTATAGTATTTGATATGGCCAGTTGCGAATAAAATCATGCATGTTCATTCTATAAACTTTTACATAAAGAAGAATGGTATGGGCAAGTTAGTTCATGTATTTTGGTTTTACTATGCTACCGATAAAGGTAATACATAATTTTTTTTTTGATGTAGCCTATTCTCAATTACGTAAATTACATTCAAGTATTTACTATTAATCCATTAATTATGATTTAGTTATAAATATGTGTTTATACCTTTAACAATTCAATTATTTTTCAAATTTAAATATATACCATACTTTAAGGAACTAAAAAACTAACTTCAAATTTTAACCAATCTTTTTTCTAAATCAAGTTTTCCTTAGCAGTATAAATAAACTAAAATTAAAATAAATAAACTAAAATTGATATAATATAAATAGAAAATGTGGATTGATTGCCACTAATCTGTTAAAATATAGATTTCAGCTGGTATGAAATTAAATTTAAAAGTTGATGATAGAATGTAGAAATTAATAGTAATAATTATCCTAATCAGAGAAGTGATGGATCTCCATATAGATTGAGAAGACTAGAACTTTTGCTTATTAACTTGTTTAAACATTCATTCACACATTACAACTTTAAATATAACACACCAATAACTAACTAACTTCCTATAACTACTAATTAATTCATAAAATTACTGCTAATAACTACTTATATAATAATAATATATAATACTGACATAATAATAATAATAATATATATTCACAATTAATAATTTATATAACATATAAATACATATTTAATATTTTAGACTTAAATGCAACTTTGATCCCACTATTTTTGAAATTGTTAACTTTCGATACTCTTTTTTCTAAAACATATTTTTTTATCCCCCTATTTAAAAAGTCAACAATTTTTTTGCCCCCTTCCCCCGGGATGATGTGGCATGCTCATTAATGAAATGAAGCTTATGTAGCATTGCTTACATGACCTATCATTTAACACCTCATTTCCATGTCATTTTAATTATAAATTATATTACAATTATCAAAAAATTAAATAATAAATTATTATTAAAATTAAAAGATAATTGGGGGAATAAAATTAGAAACCCTAATTTGTTCTTATTTCCAAATTGAAAAAATTTAATGTAGAGAAAATAAGTGAGCAATTTCATGTTTCCTTCAATCCTCTTCGTCTTCCTCGGTTTGGTTTTTTAATTCATCGGATTTGAGAACCTAAACCCATAGAATTTGGGTTAACAATCATTGCACATTGATGATACCAAACCCACCATAATTCTTCGGTGTGCAAATTTTCTCCCAAGCTACAACATGCTAACTTTTATATCCGAAGAACCCATATAAAATTCCTCATAATCTTCTCAATTCGATGACTTTGTTTTAAGTCCTTAAACTAACACTTTCCTCCAACTTAGTCTCTAAATTATGCAAATATAATAAAAATTCCTTAATGTATATAAAATCTGTTAATTTAAACTAGGCTATTAAGATGTTAGGAACAAATTGAATCGAAGAAGAAGAAACGTTGAATTGAGGAAGAGTGAACGCTGAATCGAGGAAGACGAAGAGGATTGAAGGAAACCTGAAATCACTCACTTATTTTCTCTACGTTAAATTTTTTCAACTTGGGAATAAGAACAGATTAGGGTTTCTAATTTTATTCCCCCAATTCTCTTTTAATTTTAATATTAATCTGTTATTTAATTTTTTTGATAATTGTAACATAATTTATAATTAAAATGACATTGAAATGAGGTGTTAAATGATAAACCATGCATGTAAGCTTCATGCCAGGGGCAGAGCAGCTCATGGGCTGAGGTGGGCCATGGCCCACCCCCAAAAAAACATTATTTATAGGTATATACTCATATTATAGCAAACAGTTATATTATATATATTAGTTTGTGCAAATTAGCACTAATATTGTCGTTCAATTCAGCGGTTGCTAAGACTTTTTTTATGCATAAGGTTGTAGGATCGATTCCTGAAGATATTTTTATTTTTGATTCCTGCCAAAGGTCTTTTTGATTCTTTTTTTTTATTAAAAAATGTTATTAATTGGCAGCGATGAATTAATGAAGTCACTTTTAAACACAACTTTTATAGAGGATTTGTCAAAACAATACATTTTATAGAGGAATTAATAAAACACAACTTTTTTCAGTTTAAAACAACTTTTTTTTGAAAGAGTTTAAAACAACTTTATATGTGTAATATAATAAAACACATATAATATAATATAAATGTTAAAATATCCTTATATAATGTTTATATCATACAAATAGTTAATTTTGTTCTTTAAAAAAATAGTTAATTTTGTAAATACTATATTCTTTTTTTTTTACAAGGTAAATACTATATTCTTTGTTAAATTAAAATATATTTCAGTATTTTACTTTTTTTGGAAAAATTTTACTATCTTACTTGATTATCAATATAATTTATCATGCAATGATTTTACTGATTTTAGTGTATGTCATAAGTTTTTTCTTCAATAAAAAATTATACTTGGTCATCCAGTTCAATCTGATTTAATATCTATATACATTATTTTATAAAAGTTGAGTTACATAGAGGAGTTGTTGAGTTATTCAGTTAAATCATATGGTTTAATTGATAACTTAGTTGTTCGATCAAAGACCTAGTACATTGACCAAGTTGAAAACTAGTCTGATTTTTAACGTACTAAACAAATTGGCCACCAACAAATTGCCTTCCAAAAAAATAAAATCCAGCTCCACCACTCTTGGCGGCCCACCCTGGTATTTTTTTCTCGCTCCGCCACTGCTTCATGCCATTAATGAGCATGCCACATCATCTTGACGGGGAGGGGACCAAAAAATTTGTTGACTTTTTAAATAGGGGATTAGAAAACATGTTTTAAAAAAATGGGTATCAAAAGTTAACAATTTCCAAAATAAGGAATCAAAATTGCATTTAAGTCAATATTTTATTTGATACAAGTATCAGTTCAGAACTGGAAATTAAAATTCTACAAAGTTCAAACTACATATCCTTTCTTATCATATCAAATACAAACAGAGAACTAACTTACTCGTATGGTATGTAGTGTCATATAGTATTTGACTATGAAAATCCCCAAAGCGTGTCGTATTCGTATATGCATCATTATTGAATTTCAAAGCATATTTTATATCTAGCTTATGTTGTTTCATCTACAGAAAAAATATCTAGGTTTTTTTTTTTTTTGAAAAAGAAAAATATCTAGCTTATATTTCATGCATGCAGTGAGGAAGCTGTGCATCATGCAAGCATACTATTTGTAAAATGGGATGCGCACTAATCTTTTGTGTATATTATATCACGTGTATATCACATGAATATCACATGTATCTTCATGTATATCACATGCCACTGTTAAAACTTTGCCCTGCATCTACCCCGCCAGACAGTGTTTTGTTCCACTTTTTTGTAACCTTGTTGTGGCATTTGCATGGTTGTTAGAACTTTAGAAGTGATATCAACATATGCAAGTAGTGTTTACGAGGTCGGGTGCACAACAGGTTTCTGTTGTTTTTCGATGGTGACTTAGTTGCTGTCACTACATGCAATCATGCATGGCGGAAAGGATGACTAGATGCCAAAATATACTAATAATTTTTAGGTGGACAAGAATTTGGACTCTCTATTTGGTCACACACAAAAAAGTGGACATGTTATAATCATTTGAAAATTAATTATTATTTGATTATTATTTTTTCTACTTTTTCCTTTTTATATGTGTGTAACCAAATAGTAGGTCTAAATCCTTATATCAATCCAAGAGTTGTTGATCATACACAATGTTATAAAATTCTGTCACGTTGTCTTATACCTTTTTCTAGGAAAACCCGTTATTTTATTTAAGAAAAAAAATGCATTTTTATGGTGGACTGTTTTCATCATAAGCAGTCGACCTTACAATCTTGACTTCCCTCAACTTAAATATACCTCAGGTCTACTTCTTCCACTCCTATTCAACCTACCATCTCTCCTCCTCAATCCATCCTCTTCATTCCTAACATCATTAACTCCGCAAGATCAGGGATGGAGTCAAAAATTTAAAGTCAGGGAGGATGATTACAAAGAACATTTTTATTAGCAAACACAGAACATAATTTGATTAAAAATAATAGTTTTAAATGCAAAAGATATATAAGAAACCCTAAACTAATATTTTCTTGTTTCTAAAAGAAATTTATAACTATATTCTGTATGAGAGACATTAATAAGTAAGTATAGTTATCATACAAGTATAGACTTAATAGAAAGAAGAAAAAAAACAAAAAGTAGGAAGAGAAAACAAAAACACCCTTGTAACAAAATAGAAAAATAATAGTGCATACATTCTAGGGTTAAATGTGTTTTCAACAAATGACAAATTGTTCAGGATAACCTGAGTTCGATTCTTGAGTAGAACAATTTTTGGCCAAACTTTACCTACCTCTTGGTCGAATTCCAAATCACCATGACCCCTTAATTTATCTTGAGAATTGGAGAGTTAATACAAAAAGAGAACGACAATTGACTAAATAGAAACATGAGATTTTTGTCACAAGAGAATAAAATCCATTAAGGACTAAATTATATTTTAATCTCCTATTTTTATTTTAGGTTTTAATTTGCTCATTTTTTTGCTTTGAAATCGTCTTTTATTTTGCAAAGCTATATCAATGAGGTTTATTCCATTTAAAATATGTTGTGGAAAAGGACCATATGAGATAATTTAAAACAATGTAACATATAAAACTAATTATATTAGTTGTCAATTAATCTAATCACATGGTAAACATTTTAATTAAATTAATTGGGGAATTATAGTCTAATATATATTTTATGAAACACTTTAATATAGTTTAGTTGTAATATTTAAAAATATTATTAAAAATGTAGGAGGACCATAGCCTCTAAAGGCCTCCCTCTCCGCCACTGCTCAAGATTACATTTGATACTGAAAAGTGCGATATGATACCAAATTAAAATATTTGTCTTGTTAATAATTAATATTAAAAAAAATGGTTGAAATTCTGACGATGAGACTTGAATCAAAATTAGAAGTTCATGATTATCTTTGTTGTGACATGCATGTAAGAAGTGGCTTGATTTATATCAGTTTGGTAAAAATAAGAGAAAATATCTCAAAATGAAACTTATTTTTTCTTTTGGGTTGATGAAAAAGGGCGTTGAGACTTTGATCGGAGGAGAGATCTTTTTGGAAGGGATGAGCACTTGTTGGGGGAGCTTCTGAATCACCTCTATACTATTCGGATCAAAAACAAGAAAGATAGATGAATTTGGGTCCTCGAATCTACGTATGAGTGTCTTTGCGGTGAAATCGTTACATGTCACTTTGAGCGGTAAAATTCTTTCTCCGGAGGATTTAAGTGCGGCATCTAGAAGATAACTAAGGGGTATTTGGACTAGTTTGGCTCTCCAAAAAATCCAAATTTTCTCTTGGCAATTAATTTTTGATGGACTTCCGACTCGCTCAAACTTATCCCCATAAAGGAGCTTTGCCGGTTGGTGTCACTTCGAATTTGTGTGGTGCCTTGGTATTCAAGAGGTAGATGATCATTTTTTTTATTCATGTAGCTTTGTTGAAAATATTTGATATGCAGTTTTTAAATGGATTGGAACCAGGGTGATTTTTCCAAATTATAGGATAATCTTTATCTTTATCTACTAAAGTTTCTTTAAAAAAAAAAAGAAAATCTACTAAAGTTCGATGTTAAGAACGACAAACACAAACATTGCCCCGTGGGCAGACGCTCGTACCTTTTCATATCACTGTTTCAAATTTGAATCCTAGTAATTGCATCCCTTCGTTAAACCCAAAGGGACACACCCACTGGGCCAACAAAAAATTGTGTTACTTGTTATATCAATACAACTGTTACTACATTCCAAATATTTTTTCGAAATTCTCTCACGTTAATAAAGGATTAAACCTAGCCCCCTGAGAAAAAAAAGGATTAAACCTAGCAGAAGATACATAGAAAATATCATAGTATGCCAGCTAAGCTCACTCTTGATATTCCTTATAACCATATCAAACCAAAGATAATTGTTTGCTTCCTTGCTTGGATTTCTCTCAAAACATGCTTTGATGTTGATAGTTTGATGTTGTTTTGATTCTCCCTGCATATATCAGCCAATACCGAAGTGCTTTATTCTTAAAGGCAAAAGAAAAAGCTAGTTGGCACTTGACAGTACCAAGTGGATACTAACCCCAACTATATATGTATTTGGATTGTTCCTAAAATGTTTTCCAACCACAAAATAAAACTTAGTTATTTTCCAATTTGTGGTTTTGCTGCATTGTATGTTAATGTCAATACAGACAATAGGAAAAAGCGAAGATATTTGGTATAAATGTTATGTTTAATTATTGGCTTAAATATGTAAAAGGTTAATGTAAGTTTGTGTGTGTTTTTTTTTTGTTTTCGTCCTTGTATTTTTCTTTTTCTAAAACAAACTTGTAAATTGTTAACCCTTTGGTTTTCGTCCCTCCTGTTAGCTTCTGTTACAAAAACGCACATGTGGCAAATAGAGGATGACGTGGCAGTGTCTGACGTGACAAACTCGATGATTAGTCACACAGTGAGATAGACCAAAACCAAAAAACGAAATATGTAGAGGGACCAAAGCCAAAAAATAAAATTCATAGAGGGTCCAAAACCAAAATACGAGAACAAAATACCTTTCTTCATCTTCTTCCTTCCACCTCTTTTTCATCTTCATCATTATCTTCATAAATTCATAAAAATAAAAATAAAACAGAAAAGAGATAAAATAAAATAAAAAATAAAAAATAACTTGAAATCGTCATCTCACCCTCAATAGACAACTTCTCACAAACTTGATAATGGTCAGATTGACGCCTCAACACTAAAATCCACAATGTTCATAGTCCCAACAAAATTCTTATTGATAATATCTTAATGGCTTAATTGAACTGTCGGTCCCTTAACTTAATTCTTTTATTCAAATTCGTCCCAAAACTATTAAAACTTTCATTATGGTCCTTTATTTATGTTTTCACCAGTCAATTTGGTCTTATTTAGTAAATTTTAACCATCTAAAAAATGAGACCGTTGGATAGAGAATGTCTACCAGATCTTATAGTATATCACACACACCTAATTTATTTTACTTTCTTCATTTTCTTCATTCAACATTCATCCCTTCATCTTCATAGATAACAAAAACCTTCAACCTCATCTCTTTATCTTCATCCTCATACAACTTTCATCTTCATGAATAAAAACATAAATAAAACCCATTTTTCTAGACATACTTAAATTCTCATATACCCGTTTTCTGGTTCAACGATGTCATTACAACATTAATGACAAGGAGAATGTTGTTAATATCATTAACCGAAAGAATAAAAAAGATCATAATATAAGAAGGTTACAACAAACAAAAATGTTCTCCTTTCCTAAACATTGTTCAATGCACATTTTATTCAGACAAGAAATCCCTTCTATTTGTATTCCTAAACATTTTCTTCTTTCAAAACTTCATCATTTCAACTTAATCAAAAACAACATAATAAAACCCTTAAACCTAATTAACACCATCATCTACTCAAAATCAAAACTAACACTCATTTATCAAATTCATCACTTTCAAACCATGAATCTAGTTCATCTTCAACCATAAAACAAACTCAATTGAAAACTAAAACCCATTTTTTTCACCTTCAACCTTCATCAATGACGTCACGTCTCCGCCACTGTTCCCCGTCTCCGTCACACCCTCCGCCACTGCTCCACCATCCTCTCCCCAAACTATATCACTCCTCTCACCTCAAAGCAAAAACTCCAATATGTCTTTCGCTTCGTAAATCTGAAACAAATTTCATGTTGCCTCTCCATCTGCTTGAATTTGTAAAAAGAGACAAAACAAGTTAAATCTGAAAATAGAGGATGTGCAAGAACAATAATGAATGAAATAAACATTCACCACCATAACACAAACTCACTCTCACGTCATTGATAATATATCAATCATATAGCAGAGAATAAAAAAGAAGTTCCCAATTGATAGAGCTTTCTCTGTTATTCTATTTATCTCCCTGGATCTGATGTTGTTGCTCGGAACCTTTGGGTTTTGATTCTGTATTCTCAGATCTTGAATTTTGTCATCACCACCGTCATCTCGTCGGTCTGAATAAAAAGACCTACCGTGTATGGAGACTGAATACGGTTATGTTCGCAAGTTTCACTTCTTTAATCAATCATTACTTATATGATTTGATGCTCTTGATTTGTTGTTTTTGAAAGAAAAAAAGGGTTTTTTTTATTTTTTATTTATGAAGATGATGAAGGGTGTATGAAGATGAAGATGTGGAAGAAAATGAAGAAGGTAAAATAAATTAGGTGTGTGTGATATACTATAAGATCTGGTAGACCTTTCTATCCAACGGTCTCATTTTTTAGATGGTTAAATTTAACTAAGTAAGACCAAATTGACCGATGAAAACATAAATAAATGACCATAATGAAAGTTTTAATAGTCTTGGGACCAATTTGAATAAAATAATTAAGTTAAGGGACCGGCAGTTCAATTACGCCTATCTTAATCAAATTATCACAACAAAATTCTCATTGAGAATAAATTCACAAAACTTCCAAATTGAAAAACTTAAAGAATGGATTTTTTTTCATTACCACTCTCGTCATATCATTGTTCTCGCGTCTCTGCTGTTTCTTGGTCATCCCAAATGCTTTCTGATGAGTCAATAAATTAGTGTTTTTAATATGTTATTTAAGTCTATTTTATTTATATTTGATTTAGTTTTATTTAAATATTATTTCCTTTTAGAATTATTTTACTTCAATTGCAAGTTATTATATT
>Ga0315914_1010976_pt1 | contig 11065 bp, 9 predicted proteins | sample MpolenodulesMG_FD_203920 | JGI IMG/M metagenome (GOLD analysis project Ga0315914, IMG submission 203920) | Medicago polymorpha root nodule microbial communities from Los Angeles, California, United States - elongated nodules | ecosystem: Host-associated > Plants > Roots > Nodule | place: USA... | reverse complement strand
GTGGAAGACTGTGAATACTATTAGAGAGGGCGTTGGTGTGCTAGATGGGGGTTGGTTGACCGATAACATTAGCCGTAAGGTGGGGGATGGGTCTTCTACGTTGTTTAGGAAAGACCCTTGGTTAGAAGGTATCTCCTTGGAGGTTTGGTATCATAGGTTGTTTGAGCTAACTGTCAATAAGTTGGTGACGGTGGCGGAGATGTTTTCTTTGGGGTGGGGACTGAATGGTGAGGCTTGGAAGTGGCAGAGGTGGTTATTTGTGTGGGAGGAGGAGATGGTTGGGGGAATGTGTGGAACGGCGTAATTCCGTTGTTTTGAAGGTGGCTTCTGAGCATAGGTGAATTTGACATTTACATTCATCTCATGGTTACACAGTCAGTAGTGCTTATGATAAACTAACAGAGGGATTGTAGAATATTACTATTCAGAATTCTCAGGTTCTTTGGCTTAAAGTGGAAAAGTATCAATTTTTGTTTGGCGTTTTGAATCGTCGTCATACAAAAGACAATTTATTTAATAGAAGGGTTCTTACGGAGGTCGAGCGAGGTTGTTCTGCAAACTATGCTTTAACTGAAGACAGTGATCATTTATTTTTTCAATGTGGATTTTACGGTAAAATTTGGCAACTCACAGGTAGTTGGCTTGGTTTCTCTAAAGCTTTCCACGGACATTTAATGTCTCATCTCACTCAATTTGGTGACCTAGGGGGATTTTCGACTAAAGTTAAATATTCCCTTCATATTATTTGGATCGCGGTGGTTTGGGTCATTTGGAAAGAGCGGAATCGTCGCATTTTTTCAGTACAAAGCTTCTATCCTTTTGGTGGTTAAAGTCGAAATATATTACTTTCGATTATGATTACCAATTTTGGAGACTTAATCCTATTTTTTGTGTTTCAGCTGTCATGTAATGTTTCTTGTGTATGTTATTTTTTCTAGTTTGTACAGTATTTTGACCGTTTGTTGTTTATGATGTTTTGGTGCGTTGTTTCTAGCAGATCTTGTGTGGAAACATCATATCCTTGTTAATATATAATTCTTTGGCCTTTTATAAACAATGTTTTTATATCCTTCAAAAAAAATGTTTTTATATTAAAATTTATATTTATGAATATTTTTTATAGACTAAATATAAACAATTGTCATTTTTTCATTGAATTACATACAAATGAAAAACTCATAGGAAGGTAGTTATATTGTATCCAATAGACTAAGTGCAAGATAAAATCACATGACATCATAAAACTTTTTTTATAAGTACAATCATAAAACTTATTTTTAATAGATAAAAATTGAATATATGGTTTGTTTTTAATAGAATGAAAATATATTTTGATAATCAATAGTTAGAGATTATTTTCTTAGAATTGTTTTGAAAAAGCATAATCAATTTTGAGTTTGTTTAACATAATAACAATCACTTCTTTGAAAAAATATTTGTTTGGATACAACTATATAAAATGGATTTTTTGTTACAAAATTAACTTCATATTTTTATACTTATTTTGTCCTTCTCTTATATTTTTTCAAAGAATTAAGAATGAATAAAATATAAGAGAAGGACAAAACAAAACATGTAACTTAATACAACTATAGTCTCTTTTCTTTTAAAGATACTTTTAATTTTTTTTTTGTTGAACCTAGTTTTTTTTAAAAAAAATTATAACAAACAAGTATAATGTTCTTTAAAGTTTTTTTTGAAGTTATAGCAAACCCCGTAGGGCTTGTTCGTTACGAATTAAAATAAAAATAATATTTTTTTGACAAAAAAATAAAAATAATATTGAATTCAATAATTTAGTGATTTTTTAAAATTTTAAAAAATCATAATAGATCGTAAATTGTTTTTAACTCTTAAGATATTTAGAATTTGAATTATGGGAAAAATTTGTTTTGATTCGGATTAATATTAAGTTTGTTTGTTCTTAAAAAAAGATTAAGGTAGTGTGTTTTATGATTATTTTAATTTGTGTTTAAAAGAGAAAAAATATGAGGAGATTGAAGCAAAAGATAAAATTTTGTTGACGTGTAAAAAAATTAAGAATGAATAAAATACTGTTAGTGATCATCTTCAGCAATTTAGTTACATGGCGGGGTTACCGTGGTTTACCCACTTTTTTCAAGGTGATCTGGCACGCTTGTGTTTGGATCGTTTGGAAGGAAAGAAACAACATGATCTTCAAAGATAAAGCACAAGACTTGGAACAAATTTTTGACAATGTAAAGTTTGTGTCTTTTTCTTGGTTAAAAGCTAATAGGCTAACTTCAGCTTTTAGTTATAATGACTGGTGGCGGCACCCTTTAATTTGTATGGGTGTTATGGAGTAATGTTTTTTTCCTTCTTTTTTTGTGTTTGCTGTTAGGCAACAGAGACAACTAGACTTTGTATTCATTTGAGGAGCGTTTATCTTTTCACGCCTTGTGCGAGATGAACTGCTATTGGTGATCATATTATTTCATTTTGGCTTGTTAAAAAAAAAATTAAAAAGATGTGCACAATATTTAGAAAATTTACAATTGTTTATTATCAGAGAGTGTGCGCAAAAAATAGGAATTTGTTAGAGAAAAAGATAACAACTAACAATTGTTTGTTACGAGAGAAAGATAACATATTAAATTTAGTGGAAAAATAAAGTATGTGCAAAAAAAATAGGAATTTATTGCTGGATTAAATTGAGGGTATAACAGGAAGAAAATGTGCAAAAATACACATCGTTATTTTGGTGTTAATTTTCTAAAAAGATACTTAAAAAGAAACGGAGGGAGTATTATTTTAGTTGTTAGGTTAATATTTTTCTCTTTGCTTGGTTTGAACTCAGGTTCTCTCCTATTTTTTAACCCTCAACTTGAATTAATCATCACCCAGTTATCCCTTGAGTTACATCCAAAGATATGTTACTAGAAAATAATTCCATTTTTCATTGACTGAAATTAGTAATATATATGCATTTACTATTGGCTATACTGCTATCAATATACTTGTGTGTGTGTATATATTCATTTAGTTTTCCATTCGTCATAATTTTTCAAATATTTTATGCAGTAAATTGTTGGTGATTTGTAGCCAATTCTTATTACCACTAAATAATTTACCTGCTCATGCATGTTTGAAATTCATTAGCTTTCAAATCTATAATTCAATGTAATGCAAATTGTAAGGTGCTGCTGATCATTTCCTAGGCAGGGCTTCAATCATTTGTTCAAACTAATGCATTTGCCTCTTTACTTTGTATCATGTATGTTCTTGTGAGTATAAACTTGACTCTAATAAGGATTAATATCTTCTTTTGGTGCTTGGACACCAAAATTCATCTACTGCTACTTCAGTAAGAGAATGCACGTACGGTACATGGTTTAGCAACTTCTATGTAGCACGGTACACGGTTACCCACCCGAACCAAACTCAATTTGACGGGTTTTCCCCGTTTTGACTAGGTTTGGGTTTTCCCCGATTTCAAAACACGGGTATGGGACGAGTAACGGGTATATAGGTACCCATACCCAAACTCGTCCCGAATGTAGAAAATTACTTTATGTTGATATGCTATGTATTTTGTTTGATAATTGCCGTGTTATAAAAACTACCATTGATATTTAAAGGAGCAACTACATCAATCGGTCCAACAAATGTTAAAGTGAGCAACAACATTTCTCTAGGGGTTGCAAAAAAAACTTCCATTTTTTATTAAGAAAATTTATTCAATGCGGAGACGGGGATGGGGCGGGGATACCCAAACCCGTCAGGGACGGGGATGGGGTTCAATTTCTCATTCCCGTTGGATATGGATAGGGTAACGGATAAGTATATGAAAATCGGGTATCGGGACGGAGAATGTAAAACCCGTCCCCACCCCACCCCATTGCCATACCTAGCTAGAGATGAGGAAAGAATCACTCCCCTCACCTAGCTTTCATTTATTGTTTGTCAGAAGGAAATGTCTGTTTATGATCTAAGAAAGACATGGAATGAGCTTCGCGGCATGTCCATTTATTGTATGGTTGTAATGCCTTTGATTTTGTTGACCTGATTTTTAAAACTATGATAGGAAGCACTCAGGGGGTAGGGAATAAATATGGAAATCTAAAACCAGAGTGCAAATAAATAAACATTAGAGAAGGTTCAAGGCTAATTTATTTGGTAAATAAGGTACATGTCAGTTACATGTGTGTTGGTGGCAAATACAAGGTTAGGGAGGCACTTAAACAGAACTTTTTTAATACTAAATTAACCAACAAAATGCTTATGAACAAGCCATCCAAATCTTAGAACAGATTGATGGTATTGTCAAACACGATTACTCTATGGAAGAGTCAAATACAGATTAGAGGTTTTGCTAACATAACTAGCATAGCTAAAATAGTAAAACTAGAATTGTTTCCTCAGTAGTACAAAATGTTGTAGCCTTTCATAAGATGCACATAAACAATTGTCGATGCAACAATGGTCTTGATGTTCAACAACTGAACTAGTCATCTTTGTGCTTTTTTTCACGGTTGAAAAGTCTGATAAAGCTATGAAACACTGAAACCAACCACTGCCAAACAAATATGAACCAATTCCTTTTCTGCGGTACTGGTTGAGGTCTTGGTCCAAATATTCCTTTATAGATCTCTTTCTGCTTTTGATAAATAGCTTTATCATGTTCAGCAAGTAGCTTCAATTCTCTTGCAATTGCTTTATCTTCAGGGGCATGCTTACGCGCTTTTAGAAAATCTTCCCTGGCAGCATCTGTCTGCCCAAGTGCTGCTCTAGCCTTACCTCTCCTAAACAAAGCCTTCAAATTGCTCTCATCCTCACTTAATACCTGCAAGTTTCACCAATGACTCCTGTTGGATAAGTTTGTTTCAAGATATTGAATCATGTTATAAGGATGATGTTCCAGAAAATACTATAACAATTGACAAGTATGTTTCGTAGTTACAAATATTTTTTAGTTCAAAAACATCAATATAAAGTAAATAGTAAATAAAAGTGGTAGAATGAGGTAAGTAAAAAATAATAGTTGGTTGAGGAGGTAATTTCTACTCCCATGGAAATGGCTCCCTATTTATCATGGGAATGAAAAAGGGGAAAACATGAGTGGAATATATTCTAGGGACCCATGGAACCGCAGAAATTTTAAAAAGAAAAACTTGAAGCAAACATGGGAATGTTACAATCCAAAGCTCACGTTGGTGAAAATATTTTAGCATATTTAAAACAAACATACTCTAAGACTTGATGCAGTGCTACAATAACATGCTAAGTTAGAGCTAAAACAGCTTTTTGTTAACAACAGTTATAGATTTCCCTTGACTAAAAATATGGCAAGATATGCTTAGAAGTGAAAGAGTCCACAGCTTCTGTCTAAGAATGCTTTCAATGGCTAAGTATGCAATTAAAGAAAAAAAAAAGAGTACGAATTTTCCCTTCATTAATATAAAAAGGAATCCTTATGACAATGTGTGAGCAGTCATTGATGTATGAATAAGAGAATACTCGCACCTCAATATTGTGCGTTCATGCTTAAAGCACCGTGATTATAATTTTATTATTATAGTAGATCCAAAACCCAAAACTCGGTAAAACAATTTACAGAAAAGATAATGCTATTTTTTATATCTAAAAAGAATAACAATGTCCAATCAAACAGTATGACTTTGAAATAAAATGAAAAATATTTAGAGTCACTCAGCATTTAACTCCTTGGAGTTCTAAGGGTCGGTAAATTTAGTACGTCAAATTTGTGAAATAGTCATTTAGTCCATTGAACTCCAATGGTAGATAATCAAGTCTTTTTCTAAAAAAATATTTAGCATCTCAATTTTGAAGGTATTACGCTTATATTAATGCAACAAGAGACTATAGAAGTCAATATGCAGGTCTTTCATCGGAGGGACTAAGTTGATTGGTGTTCTTTAATTTAAGAGATTATTTTGCAATTTCATAAATTTGAGGGACTAAATCGCTCAAGACAATTTTGAGGACCGAAATGCTTATTTACATAGTGTATTTTATGTTGAGATGACTTTTAAAGTCATGTACTTACAATGCTGCATTGCCCTATAGCTTCTTCATAGCGGTTCAGCTTAATCAGACAGGCTGCCGTGTTAAGATGGCATGGATTCTTTACAGCCAGAGCCATATCCCTATACTTCCCAAACAACTGGAACATGAAGTCATCTCCCATATAAGCTATGGCCTGACATGAACCCAGACAATCAACTTATCAAACAAAAAATAAACAGAGAGAAGAAACAAATTTCATGGATTAGGAATGAGCAAGAAGTATGTCAAAGAGAAAAAGAAACACAAGTGTGTAACCATTTCATACTGTTGCATGGCCTCCTCTAGTTTATTTTCCTGAAACAGAACATTTCCATCCATCTTTCTCCGATCCGCTGCCCCAATCCGTTCCTCTACAGTCATATCACTGCGAGCTTTTCCCTGTGAATTTTACTCACTATAAGCATCTAACCAAGTCCACGACCATGCAACAATTTAATGAAAACTTACATCTTTTGTTTCATCAAAACCAATGAGCTCAACTTCATAAACTAAATCTGCCATTGGTGGAACATTTGGAAAAGAAAAGCTTCCTTCCTTTCCATATCCTAATTCCCAGCTTACACGCAACAGTGCTCTCTCCCCTGCTTTCATGCTTGCCACCCCAATGCCCAAGCCAGTCATTTCTTTCTTCTCTGTTTCAGAGAATCCATCAAAACCAAATAACAAGTCCGTTAAAGCAATACAAATAGCAAACACGGATATGTTTATGTTGGCCACACTACGCTTGGATGTCCCAATTGCAGAAACTTAGCAATGGATAAGTCGTAATTGAAAAGAATATATGAAAAAATATTGACCAAAATTCATTACTTCAAACTTGTACAAATCACCCTGTAATTTGACAAAAGTTATGAAGCACGGACACTCCTCAGATTAGGCGTGTCCCGGTGTCGGACACGTGTCATGTCTGACACCGACACTTGTAATTACACTGAACTATGTGATTTTTTCAAATTATTAGCTGTGTCGGCGTGTCAGTGTCCGTGTCCGTATCCGTATCCGTGCTTCATAGGACAAAACTCAGTGGCATGGGTACAAGACTAACATTTAAAGGAGTTGAACACACTATAATTGAGTAAACAACAATTTTGGTCTTTGAATACATCAAGGGGTGTCACTGTAGTACTTGAATGTACTAAAATTACATAAACATCTCTCTCTGAATGCGTCTTTTCTTAGTGAGTTTGGTCCTCAAATATCTCTTTCGTTAGTCAGTTTAGTCCAAGAAGTTACAAAAAAAAATATACACTGAGGGATGTTTTTGTATTTTCAATACATTAAGGGACTATAGTGTCACCGTCTTACACATTTAGCCACCAAAATGACAATTTACTCTACTATAATTAGACATCCAGTTCTATTACCAGTTTATAAACACGAAAATCAACGATTTAGAGAATGGATGTAGGAATGTCAGTAAAAGAAAATCCACAAATCCAATTGATCAATGGACACAAGAAATCCAATACTTTAAACTTCCACCATACCTTTTCCTATTACCATCTCAGTGGGTCGTTGCTCCTGCCATGTATCTTCAAATTTGTGCTCCGTGTTCTCAGACCATGCCCTGTAATGGACTACCACCATAAATCACACAGGTCAAAGTCGATTTTGATTCAACAAGAAAACATAAAAAGGCTATGCAAGAAAGGGCTCATAAAAAGAGTATATATTACGAACTAATGCCTGATACAATTTTGCTTCACCTTATTCGGCCTAAAGAAAAGAAGATTTTTTTATGAAAAACCAAAAGTAGATGTCCTAGCATTTCACATTTTCATACAAAAACATTGTCATACATGGTAGGGCTCAAACATTTGGATCCCCATAATTAATGAAATTTCAAAATGATCCTTCAATATGGAAATCATCAAACACATTAGTTCATTTAAGACAATTTCAGGAACTAAATTGAACAGCCAAAAACGACTAAAGTGATTGACGATTTTCAATTTCACTAATCATTTTGAATCTTCGCTAATTTTAGGACCAAATTGTTCGACACCTACAATTTCAAAGACTAAATGGTGATTCACTTATTGCTTTTATTATAGCTTAAGTTCCAATACATAGCCAAATACGATGATGTCATTCCAGATTTCAATAAGCAACAAAACAAAAAAAAAAACAATACCAGTTGACATGATAGTACTTAAGCTTATATCCCTTCAATTTCCACAAGCATGTTCATATGATTTCAGATAAACACAATTGCATATAGTCATTTAACAACTCTAGACCATTTTTCTACTAGCAGCAATCATGTATCATGAATTTAACAAAAGCATGATGACATCACTTGTTCAACACACACACAGTTTCAGGTGAGCTTGAAAGCCAAAATATACTTGACCAGATTAGAGAGAATATCTCACCAGACCAATCAAAATTGCATCACTGACAATCTACTCAGTAGGCTTGTTTGGATTTACCTATTTGAACTTATCTACTTACATAAGCACATGTAAAACTATTTGAGAGAGCTTATGCAAAGAGTTTATCACATGTCTTTAAGCTGTTTTCAGCTTATTTCCATAAGCTCTACAAGATAGCTTATGAAAACATTTTGTAGTTTATATACTATGAAGCACGGATACGCACACGGACACCGGACACAACACGGAGACTGACACGCCGACACAGCTAACAATTTGAAAAAATCACATAATTCAGTGTCATGTCGGTGTCGGACACGACACGTGTCCGACAATGGGACACGCCTGATCCGAGGAGTGTTCGTGCTTCATAGTTTATATATAACCAATTTACCTTTATTTTATCTTTTGTTATAAAACTAGCTTATACACAACCATTTATATGATAAATGCTTAATTAAGTTGTTTATCCAAACAGGGCCATAGGGGATGTTTGGATAACAACTTAATTAAACACTACAAATGAAAAGCTATTATTTTCACAAAATCTTGCAAGCACTTAGCATGTAGCATGATTAACTAAACCACTTACAGAAGCATGTTGAATACTTGGAAGGTTTCTGACCATGACCCTCCTTAATAATTTGTTTTGTAACCTTCTCATGAAGAACTTCAACTTCAGAATCAACTTTTGGAGGACTACTCAATAATTCTTCCGGTGTTTCTCCTTTTGCATATTCAGAACTTTCATCAATCACTTCATCTACATTATTTTCTTGACCTACAGAAAAAAAGTTTCCTCAATCATACATGAAATTGAAACACAATACCTCTCTGTAACACCGACACTTCTGATCAAAGATGAGTTCAATGCCCGCACGGACACATGTGATTATATTCAATTAATTCATTTTCTCAAGTCATTACTCCTATCAATGTGTTGCGTCAGTGTCAGTGTCGTATCTGGTGTCTGTATCACGGTTATTATTGTTATGTATGAGTGAATGAAGAAATTAATTACCTGGTTTTGATTGTGGTTGTGACTCTTGAACTTCCTCCATTGTGCTGGAAAAAAATATATAAAATTAATGAGAAAATGAAAAGTGGTTAGATTCGAGTATGAATTTTCTGGAGAAACAAAAATCTAAGAGAGAGAGAGAGAGAAATTGAGGAGTAGAAGAAGACGCTTACGTTGACCAGATCGGTTTTTGTTCCTGTGTGGTGTGTGGGACTCAACAGTAGTATCAATGGAAGAAGATTCTACTTAGAGTAACAACAGCGAGGGTAAAAGAGTCATTTCACAGATTGTTTTTTGGAAGATAACACTAGTGTACAGTGAACTATCCTGCACTATTATCACCCGTTAGATTTATTTAACGGTTGAGATACAAAAGGTTAGTTACTATTGGGATCTTTAGTTACGATTGGTCTGAGTTTTGTTAGTTTAAGATTATTTTTTGTTTGTGGCAATTAAAAGTTATGAAATCTCTTTATATATAAACATTCCTTACACTACCAAAAAGATAGAAACATTCCTTAAAAAAAAAAATCTTTATTCTTTTTAAAGGAAACAAAAGAAAATTGTTTAACTAAAAAATTGTTTTTAAATTAAAGAAATGCTAGCGACACACTCCTTAACACACTCTTTTGATGAACTCCAATAATAATAAGTCATGTCATCCATATTTTTTTATTTTTTAACTTAACACACTCTTTTGACGAATTCTTTAACTTAACACACTCTTTTAACGAACTCCAATAACAATGAGCCATGTCATCCATATTTTTTTATTCTTTAACTTGTTACCGGTTCAATTGAGATAAAGAGTATATATTTTTTAATATCCCACTCTTCATCTTCTCAACCCCAACCTCCTACCCAAATTGTTTGTTTACTCTTCTCTTCTGTGTCATACTAAATCGTTTCTTTCACCCCAATGATTTTCTACGTATAAAATTTCCATTTATTGAAAACCCAAAATTTTACCCTCTGCAAATAAGATACTGGCACATTAGAGGATGAAAACTTTTAAGAATTGCATGATCCTTGATTTTCTTAGTAAAGCCTCCTTGGTAATGTCATAAGCAGGATTAGCAATATAAATCATTAAATTGAAAGCAAAATTACCCAATTCAGAAATCTAAAATCGGTACCAACACAAACGGAGCCCAAGACAGAAAAAACCTAAAATTGGTACTAACTCAATGCCATAAAATATGGAACCTTTGGAAAAAAAATTATAATTCTCCCAACCAAGACATAGAATTGAAACCAGAGGAGCTTGCAACATAGAGAATAGACACAAAAAAGGCAACACAATCTTGTCACAAATACGATGTCGACGGAGTGCGAGATGACACAATCAAACTTTGCGAGTAAACTTGCAAGAGCTTGCATCAGATCAAAAGGATTTACGGAATAATCTGAAGACGCCATAGAGTATGAGACAGGAATATGCATACTTGTTATTTTTTTATGCAAAAAAGTTGTTGTACCTTGTTTCATAGCAACCTCTGCAATCGGTAATAGGTAATAGGTAAAAGAATAGAAAAATATGGATGATGTGGCACGTTATTATTGGAGTGTGTCAAAAAGTGTGTTAAGGAATGTGTCCCTAGCATTCTTCTTTAAATTATTAGAT
>Ga0315914_1010974_pt1 | contig 11065 bp, 7 predicted proteins | sample MpolenodulesMG_FD_203920 | JGI IMG/M metagenome (GOLD analysis project Ga0315914, IMG submission 203920) | Medicago polymorpha root nodule microbial communities from Los Angeles, California, United States - elongated nodules | ecosystem: Host-associated > Plants > Roots > Nodule | place: USA... | reverse complement strand
ATATAACGAATTTCAATAAATTGATTACACATATTTTAATAAAAAAAAACTTACTATTAAAGTTTGAAAAATGTTAACTTGTGCCCTTAAGACTCAAGTTAATAAGCTAATTGTGTATTCAATGATGTAAAAGTTTAAGAATTTATATTTCCAATACAAAATTTATTTATTATTTCTTTTTTTAAAAAATTAACTTGTGCCCTTACTTATGTCTTAAGGGAACAAGTTAGCATGACCCTTAAAATTTCTTAAAAAGTGTCACGGAGACACTCGTTATCATTTCTCTTTACTTATACATCTAACAGTTGTTTCTTTAAGGTTCACTGGTGAGGGACTGCTAGCCTATATTTTTAAAAAAGCTATCTTAAATGCAGTCAAACCAAGGTTGACCTTATGATTGAAGAAATAAATAGTGTTATTCTATTCTTATGTATTTAATCGAAGTTGGACTTGCTGGAAATGCTCAAGGCGCGTATTTCAGTTCGACAAGCAAGAAGTATCGAAGAGCGGTTTGTTTCGGATAAGGTCAAGCAATGGATATTTTCAAGGAGCACATATTCGAAATTCGAATCGAATGGATATCTGTTGTCCGTTTCTAGTAGTTATAGTTTCGAACCTTATGTAGGTAGTTATTTTCTATTAGTATAAATAGTAGTTTCTCGCAAGAGGAAGTGGTCACAATTCAATCATACAAAAAACTTACACTCAAACTATCCGCATTCAAGAGATAAACGAGTCACAAGTTGCAATGTATGAACATGTCTACCAATTTACATTCAATCAGTGCAATTTAAGTTTGTTTTCTTAAGTATTTTTGGCAATTTACTTGTTTATTTCAAGCAATCTCTTTTATTTTCATTCTGGAAATAACTTCGCCGGATTTTGACTAAGTCAGATTCGACAGTTATCTTCATATTCTTTTATATGTTTTGAAGAGCAATCATGAATTTCTACAAGAAAAAAAGCACAATATGTCTCTAAGATTTACTGGTTGATCTTCCAAGTAATTAATCCTAAACCAGCGGTTGTTTACCAAAAATCAGTGTAAACAAATTGGCACGCCTAGTGGGACCTTTTGTGTTTTTTTTTCCTTAGAAATTTTTCTCTTTGAAATTTATTCGATTAATATTGATGGTTTGTGTTATGTATGCGATTGAGAAGTAAAAAACAACTTCCTGAAATGACACGCCCTCTAGGTCATACTGGCGCGGCATCGAATGCTGCCAGCGCATCAGACACAGCAACCAATCCGCCATTATCACAGGGTGGTACACAATGAATTCCATCGAGTAGTGCGAGTCCGGCGATAACATTAACGGGATCAACAATCCCTGCCCAAGTGTCTTCGCCCGCACACACAACGGCCTCAACGACCGCTCTAGTTTCACAGGCCATTCCATATAGGAAATACATTGACCCAGGGGTTCTGGCACCCTGGTGCAATGAGCCATAGGTCTATGCCATATGGCATGCCATCCTCCTTGATGCAGGATCTGCACACGAATCCATCCACTTTTTCAGAGAATGTGAATGTGTTACTACCACAATTGTTTGACCCTGGGGTGAGCGTTCCTTTTCGAACGCCCCAACAGTCGTTGACCAATGCTTCCCTAGTCGCTTTAAGGCAACAAATTGGTTCGATTATTAACCCATTAATTCGAGATACCAATAATAGTTATCAAGCGTTGTCTGCCCAAATGGAGCGGATTGCCAATTTCTTTGGCGCTCCTCCAGCGCGAAATATACCGGTGCCTCAAAATCAAGACGCAAGGGAAATAGAAACCCCTGCAGAAAGGGCAGATAATCAAATGCCCAGAATTGTGGCACAACCGCAAGCGGTGCAACCACATGCCCCAGAGGAGCCTGATAGAATCCCAATAATGGTGAATAGGCACCAAGATGCAGACCAAGTGGTCATGCAAGCCCGTCGAAATAATTACAAGGGCCAAAACAACATAGCAAATGTAGTTGAAGCTTTGTTAGCCCAAAATGGTTTCAACATGTGTTTCCATAGGCCCAATTTTGTGTCGGCTTTATCTGAATACGTATTAATGTCTGAATTACCAAGAAATTGGAAAGTCCCCAAATTCACTAAGTTTGCTGGGGAAACTAACGAACCAACAGTCGAACACATTGCTCGATATTTGATGGAGGCTGGTGATATAGCGAATAATGAGAATTTGAAAATGAAATATTTTCCAAGTTCTTTAACAAAAAATGCCTTTACATGGTTCACAACATTGACGCTTCATTCTATTTTCAGTTGGATCCAATTAGAAAAAGCTTTCCATGAGCAATTTTACATGGGTCAATCTAAAACTAGTTTGAAAAAATTAGCCAGCGTTCGACGTTGAGCGCACGAATCAATTGATGACTATCCGAATCATTTTCTTAAACATTTTGCACAAACATTAAACAATTACTATTATTTTGAGACGGAAGGGTATATTTTAATGACTAAATTAGAAAGTGTTTGATATTATCAAAATTAATGAATGATTATTCTCTTTTTTGGTACTTTCTACATAAAAATGGTATTTTATTTTGGTCTTGCTTATAAGTTTATTAAGGGTATTATTTAAGGATTCCAAATAAATGAATTGTTTATTGAAAAGTTGAAGGCACATATACTTTGCGAAAACTGTAACATAATGGATTACTATACTCATGTCGTGGGTTTTTTATTGCTAAGATAGTAGTCTAGTCTTTTTAGGTAAATGCTAGAGTCACACTCTCTAACACACTCCTTTAACACACTCCAATTAAAGCTAATCACACCATCCACACTTTGTAATTCTTTAACCTGGAACCGGTTGTGCAAGTTGAACTGGCACTATTTTTTTTCACCGTCTTTCTCACAATGAAATTGAAAGATTATTGTGTGTGAGAGAGAGATCACAACAACAGTGCCAAAAAGGGTGAGACAAATAGGGTGAGGAGGGAAGTATAATTTAAGCTTCTCTTAAGGAATGAGAGTGTTATTTACTCTTATAATTATCAAAGGGTGTACTATTTAAACGATGAGAACAAGTGATGAAAAAACACCCAATTTCTATTTTACCCTTTTGTACCGAAAGTCTAAAACGATTCATTAAATTAATCGTACTAAAAGTCTAAAACATTTCATTAAGATAAGATGACTTTTAAAGTCCACGAGGGGTGCATGAATTGTCTCATGATCGGTGGAAATTGGATGTGGAGTTAGTACCCCACTGGAAAGTGTAGAAAAGCTCCTCTATCATGGAGATATGAAAAATATTGGAAACTCTTTGTACCGTTTGTTTGGGTATTTTGTACTATACCCGCATGAGCTTGAACCACATTTGTTTCAGCAACCTGAATTATTTAAAATGAAATAAGAGTGAAAACAAGTTGGTCTCAACAAATAAAAAGATCATATTTAGTTTCTTACAAAATTAAGGCAAGACAATTTAATCCTTAGATCAGTTTTTATCATTGGACTTATGTCATATCCAACTATTTTAAGTATGTGGTGTTAACGGTGTCAATTAAGTCCTAACGTGAAATTAAAATAATTTTCAAGGAAACAAATTAGTCTCTCATTTAAAAAAAAAGCAAAAAAAAAAAATCAACATTTTCATCATAAGAGAATGAGTTATCATGTTTGACGCAAAAATGTAATAAATTAATTATTTTTTGTTTCACGATACGAAAATGAATGGTCGTGTTTAACACATCCTTCTATTTTCTATTTCCTGCATCTCGTTTTCTTCAACACCCTTTTTGTTTTCGACAAGTGTCAACGACTGTTTTGAACGGAGATAATAACCAACAAAAAGATAAAAGTACGAATTGATCTCTTAAAATTTAACAAAGTGCATTTTATATTTTTTTGTCATTGAAAAATAATGACTAATTTCACTTTTTTATTTTTAATAATAACTTATCGTCCCAAATTTTCTTGTAGGGATTTAAATGTTCTTTATTTTTGTAAACAATACATATGACAGTCAGTAAGACAACTGGACTGTCATGTATACCTAGTCACGAGTCAAAAGTAGGATGAAAAAACCGTAAGAGACCAAATAGGATTTTTTATATGTTGAGGACTAATTTATCCCCTTCATAATTTGTCAACGACCTAAATTGGTCTTCACTCTAAATAATAATAGAGAAAATAATTTGTTTAAAGCTCAATTTAAAAAAGCTCAATTTAAAAATAAAAAAATATACGAATGCAATTTAATATTTTTTTTAAGAGTTTGTAATTTAAGGTGACTATCAATGTCTTTATTATCAATCCCGCCCCCGTCTTTTGATATTGGGGATAACTTAAAATCAAATATAATCAATTAGGTTTTACTCATCAAAGCTAATGCGGGTTTGGATGGTTCGGGTTATGTTGTCTTGTCTATGTATAATTGAAATATAGTTAGTGTAAGAATAATGGATAGATGAATGTTAGTATTTGAACAACCATTTTATATGACAACATGTGTGACAATTAAAATATACAAATAAATGTAGGTCTTGATACAAAAACCAAAATAATAAAGAGAAAAAATGAAAACAATAATGTGAGTATGAAAAATGTAGGTCTTGCATTTTGTTTTGTTTGTTAAAAGCTAGTAATAATATTATATCGTACACATACCACACACGCATACTAGATCGAGCAAAGCAAAGAAAGAAAGAATTAGTGGTAGACAGAAGAAGAAAGTTAACTTTAATAATTATTAAACAAAACAAACAAACAAAAGCAGCAAAAGTATATTATACCCCATCCGTCTCATAGTATTTGTATTTAAGGTTTTTTCATGATTATTAAGAAAATTATTAACACAAATGTTACATGAACACTCTTTATTCACACATTTCATTGTACACCTGATGCATTAAGGATATTTTGGTAAATTCATCTCACAAGCACACTTTCTCTTCTATTTATGTGGGGTCAAGGTTGCCATATGTTAGAATTTTGCGTGGGTGTAAGGGGTGTATGTACATGTATCACCACTCAATGATTAATTATGTTGATTTCAATAGTAAAATTAATAATATTTATTAAAATACCCTTATTAATTGTAGTTAGTGGAGTAGTTAAGTTGAATGAAATTCAATAAATAAGAGTATAATAGTGTAAAAAATAATAAATATTGCATTGCTATTATAAAATCACAATTATTTTTAAAAAAGGAAAAAAAATGATAAAGAGACAGTAAAAAAAAAAAGCGCGTATGTGTGCTCAACAAAAAGAAAAAATGGTTTGATTCATTGATTGTTTGATTTAATTGAAACAAACACTCTTGACTCTAAGGCAAGCTCTTCCTTCCTTCCTTCTTTTGCATACTCACAGCTTTGATTCCAATGGGGATTTGCTGGAGTTCGATTGGTGGTCAAATCTTACCTACTTCTAATCTTAGGGTCTTCACTTTTGCTGAATTGAAAACTGCTACCAGGAATTTCAGACTTGATAATCTCCTTGGAGAGGATGGTTTTGGTAAAGTCTATAGGGGTTGGCTTGAATCTTCCAGGAATGCTAGTGGAACTACTGTTGCCGTCAAAAAGTTGAACACCGAAGGCTACCAAGGCCTCGGGGAATGGCAGGTAATTCATCAGACTTTACTTACTTCTCGGTCAACTGGACAAGGGTTAATACTCTTAATACCCAAAAAAAAAAAAAATAATATTCACAACTAGTGGTTTGGTCTGTGCAGTCAGAAATACATTTTCTAGGACGGCTTTATCATCCTAACCTTGTTAAGCTGTTGGGATACTGTTATGAGGAAACAAAGCTTCTCCTTGTCTATGAATACATGCAGAAGGGCAGTTTGGAGAATCACCTCTTTGGAAGGGGTGCTGCTAATCAACCACTTCCTTGGGACCTCAGAATTAAGATAGCAATTGGTGCAGCTTGTGGCCTTTCCTTTTTGCATACTTCCGATGGAGAAAAAATTATTTACAGAGATTTTAAGACATCCAATATATTGCTTGATGGGGTCAGTCAACTCCTACCTATTATTATTCCTTATAAGATATAATCTTCTTCATGGTTTATAACTTTAATTAAATTTTCATGCTGATGCAGTCCTATAATGCAAAGCTATCAGATTTTGGACTTGCAAAGTTGGGAACAACAGTGATGGGAACGCCTGGTTATGCAGCTCCTGAATATATGCAAACAGGTATATATGCAGTCTATCTCTTCATTGCTTTTAACTGCAAAATCAAATTCATACAACTCTTTGAAACTGAAATCTATGCACTATGCAGGGCAGGGCAGTGGCGGAGCCAGGATTATTCAAAAAAAAATTGCAACACATTTATCGGGGTTTACAAAAAAAATTGCAAGCAAATAATAAAAAAATTGAAAGAAATTGCCCAATTTATAGGAGTTTATATAAGAAATTCAGAGGGATTTACAAAAGAAATTGCAAAGAATTTGGGCCAGAGCCCGGGCGACTACCCGGGCCCGCCAGGTCTTGAAACCGCCCATGATGCAGGGCATCTATATTTAAAGAGTGACGTCTATGGGTTTGGAGTTATTTTGGTCGAGATACTCACAGGCCTACGAGCAATTGATCCCAACCGTCCAAGGGGCTTTCACTGTCTAACATACTGGATCAGACCGCACTTACAAGATAGAAGAAAATTGAAGAAGATTATGGATCCTCTATTGAAAGATAAGTATCCAATCAAAGCTGCACTTCCTATAGCTAAGCTTGCTACAAGATGCCTTGCACCTGAGCCCAAAATGCGTCCATCCATGAAGGATGTTTTGGAAATGTTGCAGAGAATTCAAGCTGCCACTAACAGAACCGTGGAGGTTAGGGGTGCAAATTAATGAATGAATCCAATTTATATGTGAATTAATGGAGAGGCTATTGGTTGTTCATTTTGTATTTTCCTTGAACTCAAGTAGCTAGTAATGAAATTTGTGCATTTCTGTGGTAGCTTCGGTGAGTTGTGGATTTGATATGCGTGCCTCTAGTTAGTTGATTGTATTGTATCTAGTACTTATAGTTTTATTTTATATTAGAATCCCAAATTTTCATTTTGGATTTTAAACAAACTGATATAAAGATTGTCAAAAGTAACAAGAGTAGGATCTGGTTGGTGTGCTGTCTGATCTTAGTCTGCAGTAGCCAGTAGGTAGTTTTAGATACTCTTTACATTCTCCATATATAAGCAACATTGGTAAAAGCATTATACACTATTGATAGCATTTTCACATCCAAGGCTAGAACAGGAGCTTCAACTTCAGCCATTTCAGATGACTCGAATTAACTCTTTGCTTGTCAGGCTAATCAAAGCATCAAAATCTTTACTCCAAACTTCAACTATAACATTGAGTAGCTATTGATGAGAAAATAATGAATCTATTTTGTGTTTGATTTCAAGTTATATTGTATGAGAATTTATTTAGTCTCATGACAAGCTTCATTTTAGTGAAAATACAAGTGTTTTGTTTCTATCTTATTGTTGAAACGTGTTATATTTACGACTTTTTGTGGTTGATATAGTCTAAAATTGCATCTCAACTATGAGTTTCATAAGTACTTTAGAAAGTTATAAATGTTGAAGACTAAGCCACAAAAGTTGAAATCGTTGTTAGGACTTAGACTCATGAGAAGAGCCCAACCTAAAAGACTAGTCCATTCGATGGGATAGCCTCGTGGCTTTACCACATTAATAAACGGCGAAGCTGGCAAAAAGTTTATGCAGAGGCCAAGTATAAAGAAAAAAAATTAAAACCAACATATTAAATTTTAAGATAAAGTATGCTTTTAGTCTCATAGATTATAATTTTTAAGGTTTAGTCCTTACAGACAATTTATGCAATTATTGTCTTGATTTTTTTAAAATTTCACAAAAAAAAAAATGTTTTTAGTCTTATATTTAATTTCTATAACAAAAAATTAAAGACTAAAATTAAACAAAATCTTATGAACTTAACTTAAAAATCGTAAGTGTTGTAGAGATTGAAAAGAAATTTAATCTGTAAATTAACCAATACAATACAAAAATCACAATAATTTTTAGTTATATGAAATGTAAATTAAACCAACAACAAAGGATAAAAATTGACGATAGCTATTAGAAAAGTTGGACAAAATACATTTCAAGAAACCGATTTTATGCATAATTGAGTGTTTACTAAATAGATTAATAATGTGTTTTCCAACGTAAACTAATATGTTATTTGCAATAAATTTATTGTCCATTTAATTTGCTTATGACTATTGTCTTGATAATTTTTATTGTTGAAAAAGTTTTCTCTATAAATATTAGAGACCGGAAGTATCAAACCAATATAAATAAATCTATCAATCATGTAGTAATATTTTTACTTTCTTAATTATCCTAATTTTCGACAACAAAACTTGTTTGGGGTAGCTTAATGTTTATTATTTGAGGTAGCCGGATAAAATTACATACCAACCAATTAAAGAATAATTATTCTTTTGGGGTAGCCAAAGCTACCCCTCCTACGTGAGAGGAATCGCCCCTGCACATCAAACACTTTTATTTACCCGAGTAAGACTCTTAACATTCGCATAAAAATCAAGGGATAAAACTGTATAGGTAAATATATATAGTTTCGAGTAAAATAGGTCATTTGATAGAATGTGTTTGAAAAAAAAAATCATGTTAATTTATGCCCCAATAACATAAGTAACGATAGGTAAAAATAGGATATTATATTGGAAATAAGAAATTTTAAACTTAAGTAACGTGAATGCATGAAAATATAGACAATTCCTCTTCCTCAGAAATGCTAATAACAAACGCTCAAATACTTGGTTTTTAACACACGCCTATTTGTGATGCACATCACCTATTCTTTCTCACCCATGACTTGTTAACCGGATCCACATGTTAGTACATTTTTATTTAATTTAATAATTAATGATTATGATTATTGGTCACACACAATACGGTGACTACAACGACGGTCTTGTTCCTCGTTGTTTTCTGGTGCACCGTTTATGGTATGACCACCACCACTAATGGTGGCTTTGCCTTTATATCAACAGTTCAATATGGTAACTCTTTTGCACTAGAGAAATTGTGAGGACATGGTGGCTCGTGACAAAATACAGAGCCACAGACATCGGTGTATGAATCATGTGGCAACGACACACATAAGAGGTCCCCGATGAGTGCTGGATTATGTTAATAACTTGATCACAAGTTAACAATACATTTTTGTTTCTGTAAAATACAAAATTTTCAAAGTTGAAACAGTAATACAACATACCTCCTTGATTAAGTCTTACACCGTAAAGACAAAAACCAGACAGAAATAAAAATGCAATAAATAGAGGAACAAAAAGCAAAAGAAAAATTAATAATTATATAGGAGAGAAAAATTGATGTGGCAATAAATGATATTGAAAATTGAGTGGAACATGAATTTGACAATTTAAGGAAGGAGATTCATTTGACCTTGAGAGGTTGATAATGGTTTTAATACTAGCACATGAAAGTTGATATGATTTCAATCGGTGGTGTTGGAAACCCTGACACGGTGAGTTCCACAAGTAGAAGAAAAATTTAAAAAAGAAAAGAGTTAACCTGGATAGCCGGTAGCCAAAAATTAAAACTAAAAAGTGGATGAGGTGACCCAATTAGAGGGAGTGTGATGAAAAGAGTTTGTTTGAGCGTTTGACGCTAGCGTTCCTCTTTTGAAAAGTTATGATATTATTGTAATGTGAGAATTCGACCCACGACCTACGCATGTATAAAAGTGGATATTGAAGTTGTTTGGAGTCACACATTACTTATGTTTTGGGCAATTGGGTGTATAAATGTGTTTGATCACCCTCATCTTTTGAACTAACTTTTGAAAGGAGATACAAGACCATTTAATGAGACATTTAGAGTCTAGTCTGATCCTCCTTGAACTATTTGTCGCTTCTGTTGTTGAATTCCTAAACATTTGAGAATGTGTTTGTTTAGTTCTAATAAAAAAATAGAGATTTTTTTTTTTGGAATGGTTAAGGTGTGGATTTTTTTTGAAGAAAATGGTTACGGTGTGGATTATTCACAACAATGATAAAAAAATACATCTAAATTTCATACATTCATTCAACACATTACTCTCTCTCTCTCTCTCTCACACACACACACACCAAACTATCACACCTATCACGTCACTCTTTTTTTTTCCTCTTTGTTTCAAGGTGCATATACACTCAAATGGAATGTACACAACATTTTATGAAGCAACCTGTTTGTATTTGTGATATGAATTTTGTTGTGGGTTATTCTTTTGCAATCGCCCAATTATCATTCTGAAATCATAGATTTTTTTGATTCAATTATCGTTTTGCGACCGATTTGGTGGATCATGGTTTTATTTTTGGCATTGTGGTTTCTCATCAATTTCGACATTGCGTAGCTTATTCATTGTTTTGGTATGATTGCTAATCTTTTTACATGCAATTTTATTGCTTTTTCGATTTGGTTTGGTTTGGTTTTTTTCTAGAGAGTTTCCTCGATAGTTTGGTTCTTCTCTCTTTGTTTGATTTTATTTTGTTTGGGACGGTTGGCTTTGGTTTGATTTTGTTTGGGTTGGTTCTATTTAATTGTTTCTCTCCCTATACGTTCTTATGTTCATTTGTTTCTCTCTCTATTGGTTCTTTTGTTAAGAGTATCCTCTTCCTATTGGCTATTCTATTTGATTTCCTAGTTCCTAATATTTTTCACTGTCATGAAAATTCTTTTTCTAAGGATGAGGTACCTCTTAAAAAATATTTGTTGTCCTCTTGCAAGAACAAAAGGTGTGTCTTACCAACAAGTCTCTCTATTCTCATGATTTCTATGTTAGTAAGAGTAAGACCCATTGCACCATATTACCCTCTTTATCCAAAGTACCTTTAGGTTATTCTCATGCTTCAATACCTTTGTATAGATTCATATTTCCAACAACTTTCTTAACTTTGAATTAGAATGTTGCATTTGAATTAAAAACAATGAAGCTAGATTAGTGTCTTACTAATCTAGCTTTATTATTTTTAATTTAAAGACAACATTCTAGTTCAATTTAGAGACATATGGGGACCAACCACCTTTAGGGTCCGTTTGGTTCGAGAGTTTT
>Ga0315914_1010972_pt1 | contig 11066 bp, 11 predicted proteins | sample MpolenodulesMG_FD_203920 | JGI IMG/M metagenome (GOLD analysis project Ga0315914, IMG submission 203920) | Medicago polymorpha root nodule microbial communities from Los Angeles, California, United States - elongated nodules | ecosystem: Host-associated > Plants > Roots > Nodule | place: USA... | reverse complement strand
CAATCTTTGGCACTACGGCCTCAACATAAATAGCTTAAGGAAAATCTTAATCCAAAAAGGTTCAACAACATAGTTCATAAAGCAATACGTAACAATGGAAATCAAAGCAAGAATCCCCATCCTGTTACGTATCAGAGCGACCCTAAGACGACACACGAGAGAGTCAACTCACATCAACAGCTAAGCCTGGTTATCTGCACGTTACCAACATAGGGGCAACATTCAAACAGAAGGGGTGAGATTTCACATTCAATAATAATAAGCATATAATTCATCAACGAAATCTAACAACCTAAACAACAATAATGAACAACAATAATAGTTCACATATACTTATTATCAATAATGTTTCACATATGCTTCATTTATTTTCACTTAGCATTTAAATCAACAACAACAACAATAACAACAACAACTACAACTCAACATTAACGACAACACAACGACGCAACAACAACTCGACTATGCAGTATGCATGTGGTACAAATCAACGTGTTAGAGGAAAAAGCTCTTCAAACAACGCTGGAGTAATAAACTCCTAAACACAACGCTGGAGCATAGCTCCTAAAATCAACACTAGAGCAGCAAACTCCTAAAGGCCAGCTGGAGCAAATAAATCCTCAAAGACAACGCTGGAGTAACAAACTCCTAAACACAACGCTGGAGTATAAACTCCTAAAATCAACGCTGGAGCATAGCTCCTAAAATCAACACTGGAGCAGCAAACTCCTAAACGCCGGCTGGAGCAAATAACTCCTCAAAGACAACGCTGGAGTAACAAACTCCTAAACACAACGCTGGAGTATAAACTCCTAAAATCAACACAATATGAATGATTAATATTCAACAGGGCATGAACCCCCAACTTTATATGAGTATGCATGGGCTCAACAACTTAATCAACAACAACGTACAACATCAACGACTTGACGACATCAACAACATTGACAACATCAACAACAATGTAAGACATCAACGACAACGTCAACACAACAACAACATCAACAACCACATACAACTTCAATATGATAATCTCATAAATATTCATCATTTAATTGCAACATCATATAATCATCATGTTTAATTCAACATAAGCATTCATATAGTAATTCCTCAACAAGTTATTCATATAATAATCATCAACATATATACATACCTTCATGTAATATTCCATCAACAAGTTATTCATATAATAATCATCAACACATATACATATCTTCATGTAATAATTCATCAACAAGTTATTCATATAATAATCATCAACACATATACATATCTTCATGTAATAATTCATCAACAAGTTATTCATATAATAGACCATCAATGTGTATATTCATATATCAATTCATAAATCATATCATATTCATCATTTATGGCCACATCATATAGCATCATAATAATTCAACATAAGCATGCATATAATAATTCATCAATCAAGGTTATTCATAAAATAGTTCATCGACATATATATTCATGTGGCAATTCATCAGTCAAGGTTATTCATGACAAACAAAGTTAGACTCATCACAACATAGGTTAAATACTCTTAAACACTATAATTGAACTCATAGTACACAAGATTTGAAGTTTGGAGACAATCCATAAGTTTTGGGTTGACTTAGAAATAGTTATGCGGGATTTTCATAAAATTTCACTAAGACCTACTTGGAGTGTTTTCATCATAACTCAAAATCTAAAAATCATTTTCACTTCAAACCAAAACCATTGGAAATCTAACAAAATTATCTAAAACTTTCATGTTTACACCAAAGGCTAATTCAAAACAGAAAAGGGCGAAAAATGCAAATGTTTTCCAGATTGGCCTGACAGAAAATCGGGGGCCGAATTGCAGCATTCGGGGCCCGATTTTTGCCGAACCAAACTGGAAAAACAGCTCAGAAAATCGGTGGCCGAGTTTGGCAGTTCGGGGGCCGATTTTGGGCTTCCCAGCAGTTCAAAAATCAGTTTAACAACGCATTTTTCACTTAAGAATCACTCTTAAATCCCAAATTGATATGAAACTCAACCTATGATCATTCTACAACCTGAACATCATTTATCTATGAATCCTACGAACTTTCTACGCTCTTAACAACCAATTCTACGGGTTCTATCATCAAATCCAGTTTTAAACCCTAATTCTCAAATTTCACATGAACAACAACTAAACTACATGCTAAATTCAATTTCAGAATTATACCACTTAAGATTAGAGAACATTAGTCCCACCCTTACCTTAAATTGATGATTGCAAGACTCTACATGTTCTCTCTTTTCTTGGTTCTCCTCTTCTCTAGGTTCTCCTCTAATTTGTGTCTGGCTCTTACCTTTTATATCTCACACCCTCAACATATTTTCTAACTGAATCCACGTATTTTCTAACTAAATCAACGTATTTTCTAACTACATCCACACATATTTTCTTAACTAAATCCACACCAGCCCCTCAAATATATTTATTCTAATTTTCCAACATATTCTACTAAATAATAATATAAAGCCACATAATAAAATATTAAAACATCGCAACACGTCATAAATCAACATAAATCATATAAGTCATATAAAAGACTCTACATTCAACCAAAAATAATTAAATAATAAATTGGGGCGTTACAATAGAAAGGCAGCAGAAGAAGCATCCTTTACTCCCGTTCTGACGAGAAAGCAGAAGCAAAATCTTAAGACACAACTCCTTGATGGGAAGCAGCCAGATGTTGAGATTATGAATGATAACACTATACAGCCAGTTCGGGTTACCCCTGCTCAGCACCGTGAGGTTTATATATCCAAAAATGTCCAGAGCGACTTGGATTTATGGGCTAGAATTTGTGAATATGACCAACGGATCGCGGAGGAAGGATTCACTCAAGTTCTTTCCAAGAAGCAACAGCAAGCAAAGAAAAAACAAGTGTTAGGAATATCGTCGTATAACACCCGTACAAGGGGTGGCCCTTCACCATCTGCCCAATGAATTTGATTTATTGGAATGTTTGAGATGGCATAGTCCTGATAGCTTAGCGAATTTGGGTAATCTGTTCAGGGTTTAGTTTGGTTAGACTCGTTTCCGGCGGAGTTGCATTTGGATTTCTCTCGTGACAGAGTTGGCTTGCCTAACTACAGGTTTCCTTAGTTTGTTGTAGTCTGTTTCCGCTTTATTTGTTTTATGTTTGTTTTTCTTTTGAGGGTTTTGGCCTAGTCCCCCCTTTTCTTGTATATATTTTTCCATTTTTTTAATAAAATGTTAGAGTTTGGCGGCATAGGACGGAGGTTTCCCGGGGTGCCAACCTGGTTGGGATGTCGGTGTTTCCTCCTGATGTCTGTCCTTACTCCTTGCTTAGCAAAAAATATATATATATAATGACGGTTTATATTGAAAGGAAAATGAGTACAAGTATCAGCTATTCAACCCAATTTCTCATGTGAAACTTTCTATAAAAAAAAAAAGTTCTTTGTTAAAGAATTATAGCACAAAAAATGTTACACTATAAAATCATTTAAAAAAAACTATATAAAGCTTTTTTTAAAATGATTTTTTTTAATAAAAAAACAATATTTTTATGACCCATCTGATAATTGTTTTTTGCCTCCGCCAGTGACACCCTAGTCAATCAAAATTTATTTGACTCGACCTGTACATTTAAATAAACAAATAGTAGATAAATTATTCTCATCAAAATATCAATATAACATAAATTGTTCTTGAAACTAATTTGGTTCATAGAGATCATGTAATTCAATTTGTTATAAAATTGATTTATAGAAAGGGAATGCTAATGAGCAGATGTAGAATTAGAAAGAAAAAAAAATAAGGTGGACCACCAAAATTAACTATAGCATATATACACAATTTATGTTTTAACAAACATTGAGCACAAAATTGACACTAAAAAATTTAAATTACATGCCTTAAATATTCAAAATAATTATCTATGTATTTCGAGTAGCTCGAGAGTGTGATAGTAGATCATACTAAAATAGAGATAATGGTAGGCCAAAAAGTAATTTTATTTAAAAGTAAAAAATATATTTTAGTAATTTTCTCTATAAAAAGTTTAATTTTCTTTTTTCTCTCTAAAAAAAACAAAAGATTTTAGTCATTTTTTGGTGCGGTGGATCGTGGCTCACCCGAGCCCTAATTTGGCTCTGCCACTATTAATGAGTGTCACTCTTTAAGAATTTAAAATAGTAAGGTTTTATGAAAATATGCGTCTTCAATTTATTGAAAATTGAAATGTTTAAGTTTTTACATAAATACATTAATTTTTTCTTTTTAAATTTTTAGAGTGTTTGAAAGACGCCCATGAGTCGTTTTGCAAGACTCGTAGTCAAAACGTAATGATACAAACAGCATTCTCCAATTTGAGAATTAAGCATGTGTTATTACTGTTCTTAATAATGTCATACTGTTAAATCCAATGGGATTCCCACTACATTTTAACCTGAGCTCAATATGACGACCACACTAGTTTCTACACGACCAGCAGTGGTTTAGAACCACTGCAAAAGATTACATTGTTTTGTCTATTGCAAACTTTGGGTGCCGTCTCTTTGAGCCTCTCCATCAAAACCACCGCAGGATTGGTTTCGCCACAGTTCGAACCACTAACGGAGTCTATAATTCTTTTTTTGGTCTAGTAGTCTAGTAGCTGGAGCTCACACAATTAAATGTGGAGAAGTGGGGTGTTCGTGGTTCGAACTCCGACCCATGCATAAATTATACAATGTCCCTACCAACTAAGCTAAGTTCACGGGACGAGTCTCTAATTCTAACTGCGACAATTTCATGTTTTCGTTTTTATAGTTTCAAAACAGTAAATCTTTCTATCTCAAATTGAATGTCGATTTAGATTGTGAGCGATTCTTAAAATATTGATTTGTTAAATTGATATAAATGATAAAATTAGTATAATTTCCTAAATTACACATTATTCATTGCAATTAATATAATTGTTTAATGGTAAAAAAATAATAAATATTGCATTGGTATTTCAAACGTGAAAATTATTGAGATAGGAAAAAATGCAAATGTGACACAGAGCGACTAAAGTACAAATTAGTATTTACATAAATCATATCAAAGTAATTAAATTAATTATTATATGCAAATTAAGTTTTAAAATCAATATTTTTTACAATTTCAAAAATGTTTTCAGTCTTATATTTTGACTTTTATATGGTATTCATGACCTTATTATATTTTTATTCTATACAAAATTAACACCGAAGGATGCAAATTCATTGGTTAAAGTTTAGTCATGCAACCTAAAAATTAGAGTTGAAATTAAGGATGCAAATGGATATATATGGATATAGATAGTGCGGAATCCATGTCTACTCTGTTGGATAAATATGAAATTTGTACTCTATTTATATCTATGTGAATATCCGTTTAGCGTGTAATCAACGGATTTTGAGATATATGTGGGTTTATACAAATATCAGTGAATAACATATATAAAGAAATTAAAATTTTGTTAATTTTTTTTAGCTGAAATTTAAAAACAAGAGTTTATCACATGCATTTTCTTTTCTTTTTAGCAAAACAAAATATCCATATATTACAATAACAATAAAGATCACTGTACTCGTGAGCTTAGCTCAGTTGGTATGGACAATGCATAAAATATGCAAGGTCTGGGGTTCGAACCCCGGTCACCACCAAAAAAACAACAAAGATCACTTCCTTAACAAAAACATAAATAAAGCTCCTTACATTTAATAACAATAAAGTTTTTTAATTTAACAAAAGCATAAATAAAGCTCATCATTTTCAAAAAAAACAAAGTTTCTTGCTTCAACAATCCCGACCACTTTCACTTTCTTTTCAAGGAGCGTAATACAAATTTGAACAGTCGTGTAATAATTAATAACCCTCACAGTAAAAAGACTTTTTTGCTTAGGAAGTTGAAAGGTACTAAAGTTATTTACGTAATTTACTCGGATTAATAGCAGGTAGGAATATTCGCGGGTGCAGATACCATTAAATATGCATTTGTATCCATTAATTAGCGAGTAGTTAAAATATCTGTTTATTTTATCCATGAATATTCATTAAGGTATTTGTTCAGTGTCCGTGGTGAATTTTATCCACGAATATTCACGGGTGCAAATTATTTTGCCATCTCTAGTTCAAATCTCCTTAGAAGTTGTAAAATAACACTTTAATTAATAAAAACAAATCTTTCTAAACTTAATCCTTCACATATCTAAAATCTATACAATATAGGTTGGTCAAGAGTTCTTCCACCAAAGAATCAAACTTGGTTTCTCTCAAAATAATTTGTCTTTTAATGAAACTCGTTAACCATTTGAATTCAATCGCTTGATTATCACTTCTCCCTTTTAATTTTAATCAGCCTTTCATCATGATACATCAAAAGACTATTGTATTGTGTCACAACTAACGATATATGCTATGTTTTTTAATTTACTAAATACTCAATAACGAGGGTAAACTCAACTCATAACACAACTAAGGTCATCGATTCTATAGTGACTATTGTATTGTGCTCTAGCCTTACGTATAAAGACACTTCACGAATAGCATGAATAGGAGAACCTATTCAAAAATGTGATAGAATGTTCAATGGACATTATCCAAGCAATTATTATAGAGAACACATGTTTAAAATGTGATAGAATCAATGTACATTAATCGAAGAATTTTTGTTTCCATCAAACATCAAGTAGATTGCACAGATGGCAACAACTTGTGGGATGGTCTTTTTCCTAAAACTAGGTTTGGCAATGCATATAAGGAAAATTGATGTGTATGTTTATGGAAACTTAATAGCCAAGACCATAACTTATCATAATTTGAGCACATGAAAAATAGTTCCACTTTGCCCGACAAGCCCTTTTCCTGTACAAACTCCCTTCAGTGGGGGCATTATCTTAAGAGTGGTAAGGCTTGGTGTTGGTGGTAGACCCTGCATTTCAAGCATGGGCTTCAATCACAACATGTGTAATGGTTTTGAAAGAATTTTAAATCCACAATAGTTTTGGATTTTTTTTTACCAAAGTGGTATACATTTACAAATTAATTATGCTAAAGAGTTACATTGCAAGTGATATGACCCAAACAAATATTTGTAGATTTGTTTAAGCCTAGATTTTCCTTGTATTGGAACCTGAATTCAGTGGGTATAAAGGGTGAAAATGATGAGTTGTTACCTTCTGTTATGCGATGTTTTGTTGAATTTTTGAATTCCTTTTATATTATGGATTATAGTGACATTGGTAAGTCAGCTGATTATTGTCAATCATATAGTGTCTTTAGCATTATTTAGGGGCGTTTGTTTTAAGTCATATTTAGAAATTCCTAGGAATATGATAGCATAGGGCATGCTAACCAACTATGAATATCTAATACATAAACGGCATTCGCCACCTTCATCCACCCATGGAAAGAAATTTTAACTTTTCCGAACGACTGGTGAATTGTATTTACCGAATTTTTAAACAATCTATTATTACGTTCAGTCCACAAAACTCAAACACACAAAAACCACATGAGTTGCATAAATGATCTTCTAGCTGCTGACTCGCCTGACAAATAAGTAAGCTGGAGAAAATGATCAGCATTGTCATACGGATCAACCCCACAGACCCCAATCCAATCATGGACTAAATGCCATGAATCTCTAAAAATAGTACAAGAGAAGAATAAATGATGAGCCGTTTCCACTTCTCCGCACCCGGTCACACACATTTGTGCCTCCCGAGAGAGGATCCCACGAGCCACAAGATTCGCCTTCGTTGGCAACCTGCCGCGGAGAAGTCTCCAAGAAAGAATAAACACCTTTTCTATAACATGTATGTGCCAAATCAAATCCGAAACTGCATCCACATCATGACTATCATCTGCTGTGAGCATATGGTAAGCACTACGGACGGGATAAACACCGCTAGTCTCAAGCATCCACCTCCACTGATCAAAGGTATGAAACTGCAAAGTAACATCAGACATCATCAACATACACCCTCCTAATAACTCCTCCTCCCACTCGGACAACCTCTGCCTCCACTGCCACACCGCTCCCCCCTCCTCTCAACCTAACACAAACATATCCCGCACCGAACACAACTTAATGACACATAACTCATACAATCGTCTAAACTGCACCATCAATGGAACACCACCCAACCACAAACCAGTCCAAAAAATTTATCCCTCCCGTTCCCCATTTTTTTTGAAATACACTCTTTGAACCGTCCTTCGTCCACTCCTCCACCTCCATCACGCACCGGGCCACCTCCCTCCACGAATAAGACCGCGGGCCCCTCCCTCAGAAGCCCACCTTGCTCACAATAACGAGCTACCAGCACACGATATCACAAACCATCTCTATCTACTAACATCATCCAACACCATTTACCTAATAGAGCTACATTAAACTCCCTCCTCATTACAAACACAAAGAGAATTCCGACTAATCCAAGATGTTTTCCTATGTTCCTCACTCCCCCCTACCCTAATTTGTTTTTTTTATTAAATATAGATTCAATAGAAGAGATTATACTTGAGGGAGCTTTAAAGAAGGAAAGAGCATACACAGGTAGAGAAGAGAAGACATACTTATTGAGGATCAAATGACCACTAAAAGAAAGAAATTTACTCATCAACAGGAAGGCCCAAATACACAAAAGGCACCTTCCTCACTCTACAATCATAGCAGATGTCGTCGCCATCAACCAAGACTCACTAATATTAATACCAGTCAACTTAATACCAGTCAACATGCTTTTATGAAAATTCACCTTTAGACCAGAAACACTATCAAATAACAACAAGGCAGCCCGCAAAGGAAGCACGTTTGCCTAACTCTTCTCCCCTACCAACAAAGTATCATCAGCAAACTGGAAATGGGAAATAGATAAATAATCATGCGTTCCAAACCTATACCCAGTGAAAATATGAGAATCAACCACCGCCTTCATCATAATAATGAGCCCCTCCGCCGCCAAAAGAAAAAGAAACGCAGATAAAGGGTCTCCTCAACGCAACCCCGTCTTCACGGGAAACTCTGTCATCGAGCTGCCATTAACTAGAACGAAGGCAAAAGTCGTACCAACACATTCCTTAATCCACTTCCTCCAAAGGATTGGAAAGGCCATATGAGACATGACTACATCTAAATAGTTCTAATCTACTGAATCATATGCTTTTTCAAAATCCACTTTAAATAACAACAACTCTTTGTTCAACTTCCGAGCATCATCAACCGCCTCATTTACAATAAGAAGACCATCAAGAATTTGTCTATCTTTCACAAAAGTCGTCGGTGCCTCTGAAACCACTTTACCAATAAGAAGCCTCAACCTGAAGGTGAGAAAAACACAAGAATGGGGGTTTAATTGTGTTAGCTTTTTCTTCTTTTTAAAACTAAGTAAAATTTTCAAAGTTTGGAACAGAGTTCAGAGTCTTATGCAGCGGATAAAGTAAGGGGGGAGAGAGAGAGAGAGAGAGAGAGAGAGAGAGAGAAGAGAAAGACACAAAACAATTATACAAGTTCCTTCCACAATCTGGAAGTAGTCCTGTCCCCCTTGCACTTCCAAGGAGAGTTCACTAAATCAGTATCTGATTACAATTGCTCAAGCACAAAAGCAAAAGACTTCAAACTACTCAAGCACAAAAGCAAGAGGTTTCCTATGCTCAAGTCCACACGCAAGAGATTTCCTATGCTCAAGCACAAAAGCATGAGACTTCTAATCAAACAGAATTACATAGAAAATTGTTTGAGGTTTGAACACTTGCTATACAATCAATGATGTTAACAAATACAAATCAGATACAAACTCTAAAGACTCTTGAATTTCTAAGATATGAAAGTTGATAGGAAATTCTAAGTGAAATTTGATGTGAAAACAATTCAGCAGAGTTTTGGCACTTGTAAATTGTTATTGAGTCTCTTACAATCTTCAGGTCTTCACTCCTTTATGACGTCAGCTTCTGGCAGTCAGCTTTTGATGGTCTTCAGACTCTATCTTGCAACACAAGCTCCCTTTGTAAATTCCATTGCTCTCATTTGTTATTTCATAACCAATACTTGAATTTAAGACTTATAAATTTTTAGTCTGTGGTCTTGCAACCTTAAACAAATATTAGAATATCCAATTGACATGTTAATACCTTGTTATCATCAAAACATAAAGGTGGTAATGTTAAACACATTTTGTTCCAACACAACCTAGTTGCAAGAAGCTTCGCCAGAATTTTGTACAAGCTTCCCACCAAAGATATTGGTCTAAAATCATTCAGCTTCTGAGGGCTATCAATTTTTGGAATAAGAGCAATAAAAGTACTATTGATTCCCTTAGTCAACTTGTTGTTCTTATGAAAATGAGTGATAAATCTCATAATGTCCCCCTTTAATTCGGCCCAAAAATACTTGATGAAACCGAAATTAATACCGTCAGGGCCAGGACTCTTGTAACTATCACAGTCCCACACCGCCGCTTTCACTTCTTCGACACTGAACGACCGAACTAGACTTGCTCCATCACCATGATACAACCGGCGAAAAACCAAATTGTCAACACTTGGCCGTGCGGCCTCATGCGCCTGAAAATGTGCATACACCGCAACCCGAATCGAAAGCACACCTTCCACCGGAACACCGTCGACAAGAAGGGATGAAATAGCATTTCCTGGGAATAGAAATTTCCTAGGAATGTTATTTTGTTCCCAAAGAAATTGGGAGGAATAAAGTTCCCACGAAGGTGGGAATAAAATCATTAATTACTATCAAATAATATCGTTTTAACAGTCATTCCTGGGAATACCTTAAATATTAACCAAACACATTTTCTCAGTAAACTCAAGAATAAAACTCACATCCTTATATTCCCAAGAAAATTATTCCCATGATTATATTTTGTAAACTTGAAACAAACGCCCCCTTAGGAGTTAATTTTGAGTCTTTTTAGGAAGTTTATGATTGTTTTAGTCGATTTTTTTGTAAAAGAATCATTGAATTAGCAAACAAGAGCAAAATGAAGAAAAACCTTGAAGCAAGTTGAAATCACCTAACCATACAACTTCCTAATCGTGCTATACATTT
>Ga0315914_1010971_pt1 | contig 11067 bp, 11 predicted proteins | sample MpolenodulesMG_FD_203920 | JGI IMG/M metagenome (GOLD analysis project Ga0315914, IMG submission 203920) | Medicago polymorpha root nodule microbial communities from Los Angeles, California, United States - elongated nodules | ecosystem: Host-associated > Plants > Roots > Nodule | place: USA... | reverse complement strand
ACGTTTGCGGCAATTAATTTTATGAACTGAATCATACTATTTTTTCGATTTAAGTAAAGTTTTTACTTTCTTATTTCCGCTGTATTTGTTCTCTTATATGACCCGGGCGTCAGCACGGGTCAATGGTCTAGTTTATATATATTAAGATTTTCATAAAGATTACTCAGAACCACCAAAAAGGGCGGGATTAGGATTAGGGCAAACTTTTCAGAATTGTTTAACATTTATATATATTAAGATTTTCATAAAGATTACTCAGAACCACCAAAAAGGGCGGGATCAGGATTAGGGCAAACTCTTCAGAATTGTTTAACATTTATATATATTTGTCATCGTGAGCTTAGTTCAGTTGGTTGGGACAATGCATAAAATATGCAAGGTCTGAGGTTCAAACCCCGACCACTACAAAAAAAAAGAAGCAATGATTACACTATTTTTTTATGCAAACTTACTTATTTTAATTTTTATTTTGAGCAAATATATTTTAATCAATATCTCAATCACATTCATTATCATTTTTCATAAAATAGTAAGATAAAAAGGGTCCGTCAAAAAGAAATAAAAAAAAAATCCATTCACTTTTTCTTTTCTCTTCTCACAATATTTCCATCATTTCACTCAGATTGAGTTTAATATTGGAAATGGGCATAATCAATTTTCAATAAATGTTTTGTTTATTTTTGTTGTTGTCACTCAAAATTTGGTATTTAGCCGATTAGTTCCGTGATCAAATAATATGTTGTTTCTTGCTCAATAAGAGGCTTGCTCAATGAGATGATATGTTGGTCAACTTAGCTTGCACTTCTAACAACAATCACATTTTTAATCAAGTGATTATGCTGTGTAATGGATTTTGTGTCTCAAATGCGGATTTCTATACTACTCTAAAGATAGTGTAAAAGGTTGAATCACTATCTAAGGTTGTTTAATAGTATAATTCCAAACAAAAATGTTTATATATTACTATTGGTTGATTGTCTTGAGAACGCTCGTCTTTGTATGGTTTGCCCTTATTGAACCTGTAATTTATTTAGATAAGGTTGAGTTCGACGTAATGCTAAGATCGGGTGAGAGACACACATAACTTGGCCTAACGCGTCTTTCGTACATCGAAGGTGGAAGAGAGGAATTACTCACCTAACTCATCTTTACTATTAGAGTTATCCCTCTCTTCTTCTGTCGTAAAGTTAACTTTTGGCACAAGAGATTACAACCGGATATCTACTAGGAGAAACAGGTACCTGAATTTACTTCTACTGTGATGTCAAATTCGAGTTCAATGAGCAGCTATTAGCAATATAATATACTACCTATTATTATTTGTAAATTGTAATATAATACTTGTCTGTTTCACTCGCTTCAAAAGAACCTATTAACAATTCAGGAATCCATTTTTGCATTGTCTCCATTTGAAAATTTTTGCTACTGACTTGGCATGTGAATGTGATGCAACTCAACAAACTCACGAGAAGCCCAAACAAATAAAACTAAATATCTTAATGCGTCTTTTCGTTTAACATATACTAATACTTAATTATTATCTATGCATTGTGGCTCATGTGTTAACAAAATTAATAATAAAATAGAAGATAAACGAGGAAGAATCTTAGCAGAAGAGTTATATAATTGCCTAAATTCGAACGGTTCACATGGTAGACAGACAATTAAGGACGGTGAAGTAAGCAATATGCGATCTCGTGGATTTGCAAGTCAAGACAAAATGCACGCAAATCGTCCATCATATCACGTTTTTTTCTCTTATAGGACAGAACCAACCTTTTTTTATTTCTTTCTTTGATGTTTAGACTTCAGATTTGCTCCTTGAAGCAACCAACTTGGTGTGCAATAAGCATGCATGCATAAAAGGCACCACTCTCTACGTAGTGTCCTTTCACCGGTTAAGGAAGCCAAAAGAAGAAATTTTAAGCCAAAAGAGGAAGTATTTAAGGCATTGATTACACAACTTTGAATGCAAATATTATCCTTTCTTGGGTTATTATTTAAGCATTTAATAACATTACTATATTTGACTTGTGTCTTGGGGACACCGGTTAGCATGACCCTAATAAAGGTAATATTCACATTCAAAGTTATGTAATCAATGCATTAAATACTTTCTTTTTTAGTTTAAAATTTCTTCTTTTGGCTTCGGGCACAGGTCAGCATTACCTTCCTTATTATTATATGATACGTATTACACTAACACTACTATTTGGCTGTCTTGCTCTTGCACATAACAAGTGAAAGTTAAGTGGCATGGCTTCTACTAAGTACGTTGTTGCTTTACAAGTTGTGTTATTTTGCATATGTTTGGTTGTGGCAAATTCTATTGACTTCAGTTACCCAGCAGTTTTCAACTTTGGCGATTCAAATTCAGACACAGGTGAACTTTGTGCAGCCAAGGGCTTTCAACCCGCCCCACCCAACGGACAAAATTACTTCAAAACTCCAGCTGGGAGATTCTGCGATGGCCGTCTCATTGTTGACTTCTTAAGTAAATTTCTAATCCTTTCATAAGCTTCTTATAGCTAGTATTCTAATTATTATATGTTTTGGACACCAAAGAGTCTCACCTTGCTTGAGAATTAGACTAGGGGTATTTTATAAACACAGTCTATCCTCAAGCCACTGAGACGTCTTTTATCTAAGGACAAAATTGTGAAGGCTTGCGTGATTCAATTGCATGAATACTTGATTAAGACTCATTTTTCTCATCAATTTTGCATATATTTCAAGATGATATTATTTAACTAGTGATAGAATATAAATGAATTATATTCCACAATAACAAATAAGAGCCAATAAACAAAACATATAATGTTGCATACATAGAGTAATTAAGCATACACAACTTGTGTTTGGAAATAAGAAAGGGTTGCATTCTGAGGATAGTTCCATTCGATGTGATTTCGGTTTATTATTGCAGTGGGTGCAATGGACTTGCCATTCTTAAATGCCTATCTGGATTCAGTGGGCTCGCCAAATTTCCATCACGGATGCAACTTTGCAGCAGCAGGTTCAACTATCCTTCCAGCAAATGCAGCGTCAATAAGTCCATTCGGATTTGGCACTCAGGTAAATCAGTTTCTGCTATTCAAAGCCAAGGTTCTTCAAGTGCTTGCAGGTATAAGAAAAGTTAATTCAAACATTTCCAAGTTTGATGATTATGTTCTACTTCATTAATGTCAAAGAAAATTATCACAATAATGTTTCAGGTAAGAAATTTGATAAATATGTCCCAGCTGAAGACTATTTCCAGAAGGGGTTATACATGTTTGACATAGGCCAAAACGATCTTGCTGGCGCATTTTATTCAAAAGACTTGGACCAAATACTTTCCTCTATTCCAACAATTCTACTGGAATTTGAAACTGGTGTAAAGGTTGGTGACACTATATGTCTAACAAAATAACAATGAATTTGTTACGATTTTTATTGAAAACATTCTTGACTTGAACTCCATAGTACAAAAATGGTTTTGCTGAAATTAACATTCACTCTCTTATTTGTGATAGAGACTATATGACCATGGGGCTAGGAATTTTTGGATACATAACACAGGTCCACTCGGATGCTTGGGTCAAAATGTTGCCACATTTGGCCATGATAAATCAAAGATTGATGAACTAGGATGTCTTCGTGCACACAACCAAGCTGCTAAGGCCTTTAATCTACAGTTGCAAGCTTTGTGGGCTAAATTGCAGGGCCAGTATCTAGATCTAAATGTTACATATGTTGATATCTTTACCATAAAATTAGACCTCATTGCAAACCACTCGAAACATGGTAAGTATAACTAGAAAAAATTCTCTGTTGCTTCATCAAAATTCAGCTTATATTTCTGTTACATTAAAACCTGTTACTGCTGTTCAAGTCATTTTCCTTTCTAACATGTCAGTACTTGATGGGTGAAACAGTATTAAATTTGTACCATTATTTGTTTGCAGGGTTTGAACAACCTTTTATGGCTTGTTGTGGATATGGAGGACCACCATTTAACTATGACAGTCGCGTTTCTTGTGGACTAACAACAATAATCTTGAATGGGACCACAATTACAGCAAAAGGTTGCAATGACAGCGGTGTGTATGTAAGCTGGGACGGAACTCATTACACCGAGGCTTCAAATCAATATGTTGCATCACGAATTCTCACCAGAAACTACTCCAACACTCATTTGTCATAAAATATGTCTTTCCTTCTCTAGCTCAAATTTTAATCTAGTCTATTTATTGTCATAGTAATTTTATTCTTCACATATATGCCGGCGTTCAACGAACAAATGATTGTTATAGTAAACTTGAATCACATTGAAACTCTTATAAACAAATGTGATTTAAGACTGGAAAATTGTATTCTTCATTTATGATTTCAATGCAAGATTATACGTCAAATTGTATGTTTTGAATTCATGGTTTACATTTTTTATTTTGAAATCAGAGTTTACAAGAGTTGTTTAGTTTAATGGTTTGATTAGTTAACACATAAAATTATTATTAACAGAAAGAAGGTCAAAATTGACTTGCATTAACATCAAGGAGATACAATCATTTCAGAGCTAGAAAATAGAAAGCCTAATCAAGCTAAAAAAAAATTACAAAGAAATAAAGCTTATAAAAATTTAGAATGAAACAAAAAAAAAATGCATGTTTCAGAAAACAATGCATCAGATCCAAAACCCGGTAAATCAAATTCAGGATTGAGATCGAATCAAGCACCGGCACCTGCACCAGGACCAGCACCAGCGGCAGATTGATAACGGTAGAGTTTGCCAAAAACATGGAGCATGGTGACGAAGCCAATAAAGCCGAGACTCATCACGAGAACCACCGTTGGAGAAATCTTCAAACCAGGTGCATCGTCTGTGTAGAATCTCAGCATGTTGTTCCCTCCGCTGGAGCTTCCTGCGGCAGAGGTGGAGCTGGTAGTGTTTCCACCTGTTGGGCGGCGACGACGCATACCGGCTGTAGCGGCAGCGGAGCCACGTGGTGCCATGACACCTGGTCGTGTCGTGGCACCGGAAGATGCAGATTGAGATGATTGAGAGGCGGTTCTTGCCATTGCGTGGCAGTGAAGAAAACGAGAGAAGAACGGAGATGAAGAAAAAAAAAAGGAGAGAATGATGTAGAAATAAATGGTAGTTTGAATTGAAAGGGGATTAATGAATAAAACAAATGATTACTAAAAATGGAATTTTATGGTAATGTAAAAATACTAATCAATATTTACCTCCAATTCAATCGAAATTATCTTATAGTTTCAAATTGTACTTCATAACTTACAAAAAAAAAAAAAAACTTCAAAAGTGGAAAACCACCATCTAATTGAGAGAAATGTTACTTTTTGGCTCGACTTTACTTACCTTATGACGTATTTAGAGTGCTCGAGAACTAACACATAAAAAAAGTTAAATAAATAAATGATTCCATGCAAACTTAAATAAATGATTCCATGCAAACTTTTGGTTTTAACCCTCATAAAATATTCTTTAAACTTTTGGTCTCCAAAGTCTTTTCCAAGTGTTGTCCCGTTTTCTCCATCACCACTTCCATTTCCGACAAAGAAATAGACAGCCGCTTGTGGATCTTGTTCAAAGGAAAGTGTGACGGCGGGGTGCTTGTGAGCGACGTTGCATCTAATTCTAAAAACCGAAAATTTCATCCGATTATGGGTCTATGATGATGAATGTGGTACTGTGGAAGCTGATGATGGTGGTGGACTGTTGCTCCAATCTCTCTCTCTCTCTCTCTCTCTCTCTCTCTCTCTCTATGTGACATGCTTTTTTTTCCTAAAAAAATCAGATGTGCCATGTGGCACATTTTGATTGGCTATATTACATGACATATCGCACCTTAATGGCACGGAAGTGGAACCCGTGTGAAGTGGTATATAAGATTAACTCTTTTGCGTTGCTCCAAATCACATCCCTCCATTTGCTTATAATCTGGTCATTTCAATTAATTATATTTATTAGAGTTAAATGTTTCTTTCATGTATCAATGACAACCATTTATCCATTTTTTTTTAATTATAATTATTACTGACAAAGATCTAACTCATGTGTGTGTTGATATATGAGTGACAAATATTTATCCTTTTTTTTATGTATTACTAATATTTACCTTGTGTTCTTTAAGTATAAATTACTAATATTTGTCTTGTGTTTTTATACATTTATCAGTGAGAAATATTTGTCTTTTTTAATATTTATCAATGATGAATGTATGTCCCAAGTTTTTTTATGCACCAATGACAAGTATGTGTCCCATGTTTTTTATAGCGGCTACGGGATATCAACAACTTCACCTAGTGATTTTTATAGCAGCTTCGGGATATCAACAACTCCACCCTGCTCCCAATTTTGAATATCTAAGGCTTTGTCTGAAAGTTTGAAAGGAAGGGAAATGAAGAGTTTTTGAGGGGCATGAAATATAAAGAGAATTGAATAAATCTATTACATTTTTTGAAAGAGTAATTTTTTAAGTAATTATAAACTAATGCTTATGATTAATAATATTTTTAATTTTAAAAATATCATAACAAAATAGATTGAATTTTAAGAATTCATAAAAAACTCTCTAAACTTTTTCAAAACCCTCGTCCAATGCAATGTTTGATTTCTCCAAATGTGAGGACTTTGTGTTATGAATAAAAAATTAACCTCCAAAGTCATTTTCTACCAATGTCTTCTGCTTCTTCCACTTGCTCTTCATTTTTTATGAAACCTTCCCCTCCCCTCTCCCTTCTAAACTCCCAAACAAGACCTAAGAAAATCCACACGTGCACCTAATCAAAACGGGGTTTTCCGTCAAAGTCGGGGTGTGTTCGAACCAATTCAATCGGGTGCAGATTACGTTGCAATGAGAGTAGAGTCGGATTTTAACTCGACACTCGATATCAACTTCGAATGACTTGCAATCGACGCTACTATTTAGATTCGATTATTTTAACCTCGGTCCAACTCTGATGCTAAATTAGTGTTAGTGACTATTTTTATGCATTTAGCACGGGTTTTTGGTCGACGTTAAATTCTGTTTTTCTAGTTGGGAATGTTTTGTCTCTAACTAGTTTGTTAACCCATGCGAGCACGGGTGACGAACTACCATTTTTATATCTCTTAAAATAAATTTTATTTTGTTTTTTTTTCTAATTATTAACGAAATTATTTGTCCTGTGTTTTTTTATAGTTGTCCGTGTTTTTAATGTCGCAAAAACAAATATAGGTCTCATATTTTTTATGTTTATTAGTGATAGATATATGTATCGTGTTTTTTTACAATGTTTTTATATATCAGTGAAAATATATTTCTTTTATTTTTTATATTTATTAAAGAAATATGTTTGCTTATTTTTCTTTATGTATCAATCAGCATCACAAATATTGGTCCCTTGTTTTTTTTATTTTAGATTTACCGATTTCAAATATTTCTCCCATGTTTTTTATGTATCACTAACTAATATGTTTACAGTGTTTTTATATTTATCAGCGACAAATATTTGAACCATAATTTTTTTATGTATCATGATGAAGATTTATCTATTGTGTTTTCATATTTATTATGAAAAATATATTGTAGACTTAGTTGCAGTTTTGATCTCCATGTTTTTATCTTTTTGTGGAATTGGTCCCCCTATTTTAAAATTTGATAGTGTTGGTCCCGCTGTTATTAATTTTTAACTAAAAAAAGAAGATGTGATAGGTTATAAATGTCATGGTAAATGATCTGAAGATGAGAAAATATTACCGTCGATAAAATAATAAGAAAATTTCCATGAACACTTCATTTAAAACATGTTATATCATTATATTTTAGACAAAGTATTAGATAGAGGGACCTAAATCGCTGAATTTTAAAATAGGGGGACTAATTTTACAAATTGATGAAAATTGTGGGACAAAAATTACAATTAAATCTATAGGTTATGCGTTTATTATTGACAAATATATGTCTCATTTTTTATTTATTTATATATTTACCGGTCATAAAAACTTCATAAAAATTGTGATAAATACTTGTCTTTTACTCTTTTATGTATCAGTTACAAATATTTATCCCATGTTATTTTTAATATTTACCACAAAGAAAAAATTATCTAGATTTTTTTTATATTAGTCCCATGTTTTTTTTATGTATAAGTGATTAATAGTTCTTACATATACGTTTTAATATTTATCATTGACAAATAACTGTTCAATGTTTTTTTATATTTATCTATGACAAATATTTGTCCTATGTTCTTTTTATGTATCAATCATTAATAAATACCGCATTTTTTTTAAACATTATCAGTGACAAATACTTGTCCCGTGCTTTTTATGTATCAATGACAAATAGTAGTCTCGTGTGTGTTTTTTATACAATTTTCCAGTCATATATATTTGTTCCATATTTTTTTTATGTATTAGGAACAAATATTAGTCTTGTGTTTTTTTCTTTATTTGTGACAAATATATGTCTTGTGTTTCTTTTTTTTTTCATAGCAAACAAATATTTATCATGTTTTTTTTAATATATATTAGTGAAGAATATTTTTCTTGCATTTTTTTTAATGTAGTAGTAACGAATTATTGTCTTGTGATTTTTTTTATACATTTATATTTTTTTTTATGTATCATTGACAAATATTTGTGTAGTGATTTTTTTTTTAATATTTATTGTGACAAATATTTAACTCATATTTTAATATATATCAGTGACAAATGTTTGTCCCGTGTTTTTTATGTATTAGTTACTAAATTTATCTCTTTTTTTATTAGTTACTAATATTTGTCGTGATGTTATATATTTATCATTGATAAATATTTGTCTTGTGTGTTTTTTTAATATTTATCGGTGACAATTTTCTGTCCCATGTTTTTTTCTTCTCAAGTATTCTTGTGATTAATTTATATTTATTAATGACAAATATTTCTTTTTTGTTTTCTATATATCAATGACAAATACTTTTATTAATGAATGAATATCATTTTTTGCCAAAAAAAGAAAAACTTCACTAATAAATATGTGTTGCTTCTTTTATTTATGTACCTAAGACAAATGGTTTCCCATTTTTTTTTTTTATATTTATCGGCGACAAGTATCTGTCTCATATATTAGTGAAATTCATTGTTTTTAATAATTGATAATTAAGCAAAGTAACTCTCTTTAGAATTAATTGTGGATCCAACATATCCTAACTTATTTTGAATAAGTGGTGTAAGAAAATTATACGAACAATTTTTTAAAACAAAAACGTGGTCTAAGTATATATTATCAATTTGTTTACGGTAATTTTGATTTTTTTAATTGGTAATGTATTTTTATATGTAGGTTCGTTATTTTTTAAGTAAGTTTTTAAAAGCAACATATATAATATCAATTGATTTACATTAATTTTGATTTTGATGATTTTTTTTTATTTAGTGATTTATTTGCTCAGGTCAAATGAATATATACAGCGCTTGCGAATTTTTTGTACAGGTTAAATGATTTATTTGTACAGTTCGCCAGGTTTTTGCTGGGTCGTCGCAGGGCTCATGGTGGGAGGGAGAGGGTTTCGTATAGTGCTTGCGGGTTTCTGTTGCAGGTTGTGTTTTTCGGTTTGGTGGGTGGTTGTTTCTCACGGTGGTTTTGTTGTTATCTTGTCGGTTCTGTTTCGTTGTTGTTTTCATCAATTGCCGTTTGTTTGCCGCCGGCGGGCCTTTGTTGTGGTGGCACTCCGACGGGTTGTTTTTGTTGTTTTGTTTATACAAGGATTGGGAGGCTTTAGATTGAAGACCTTTTTACAGTGGTTGTGTTTCAAAAACCCGAAAGGGTAGTGGTTCGTATAACCCGAAGGGTCTGGTTGTTGACGTATTGGACTCATCCCTCGATCTTAGTTTTTACGCGTTGTTTGCTCGAAATAGCATTTTATGTTTGCTGTTGGCACTTGGGTTGGTTACCGTGTTGACGGTCAATCCATTCGCCACTTGTAAACTCTAACTATTCTATGTGGATGTCCATTTTCACTCTTTTTTTGTAGCCTTGTTTCGCGCCCGTACGCAGGTTCGCTAGGTTGCGCTTGTGATTAGTGGATTTTTGTTAGGATAGTTTAGAGTTGTTCCACTTGGACTGTATTTTCACGATGTATTCTTGTCTGGGTTATTCCTGGGTCAGGTCTAATGTCCCCCAATCTTCGTACCTGTTTCTTTTTATTTATTATATTTTCTATATTGCCTAAAAAAAATAGGCTTAATACATCATTTGGTCTCTTAACTTATTTTTGGTTTTCAATTTGGTCCCCTAACTATAAAGTGTTTCAATTTGGTCTCATAAATCTTATGTTGTTTACTATTTTGGTCCTCTCCGTTAGTTTTTAACATCAAATTTTTATGGTGAATCATATATAAAGGTGGTCCACCATAAACCTTATTAAATTTTTAAATTTTAACCCTTTGATTTTTTTCTTTAAAAGAGAATCGTTAGATCATGTAGGGTATATTGTATTTTACCGTGGACCACTAACACCTAATATTTTTCATACTTTTCTTCATCTTCTTCTTACATCATCATCTTCATATTATCTTCGTCAAATCTTCAAATAATTCAAAAAAAAAAAAAAAAATTTTGGAGAAATCCAGAAAACTAAAAACATAATTTTTTTCTTAAAAGCTTCAAATTGGGGGTTAAAAATAGATTGGTTAACTGTTTCTAAAAACCGGTGTGATATTTGGGATCCAAATTAAACAACATTGCCATTCAACAAACCTTATTCACAAATTGGTATGCGCCTTCTTCAATCTGTGAAGGGTAGTTGTTAATATATTGTTACCAAATCTCACTTCGTCTACTCAAAGAATAGATTAACGAATAATTCTAGATCAGATTAGTGAATAGATTGAACTAAGGAAAGCGTTCTTGACAAGATCAAACTCTAATCTGCGATTTGTTCTTCACTTCGATTGGAAAATTATTCACTACGATTTCACATAGCCTCCTTCACAAATCTGCAATTCCTTCCAAATCTTAGCTTCTTCATCGAATAATCACTATCACTGCCGCATCCTCCGCCGTCGTCATCCCTGCTGCCTCCTCTTTCCGCTAATAC